>WLWD01000506.1_pt1:250000-261118 | contig 261118 bp, 202 predicted proteins | sample 6712731 | NCBI WGS metagenome assembly WLWD01 (sample SAMN12718690, study PRJNA576275) | sponge metagenome | isolation source: marine sponge | host: Mycale hentscheli | place: New Zealand: South Island, Marlborough, Capsize Point | collected 2014-11-01 | reverse complement strand
TTTTTACACCCAAACATGAGAGGGCCATAAAATTGATGAAAATAATTTGGCAAATGTCACCATGAAGATCATAGTAATTTTCAGGAGGGCAAAATACCTCTAATAAGGCCTAAGAAATCCCTGATAGAATGAACTGTCCGAGTGAAAAAAAAGAAAAGAGAAATATTCGAAAACATGTGTCAACTGTCAACTTCTGTTATTTTTTATTTGTATGGCTTTCAGTGCTGCCGCCATCTCACTTTCTTTTTGTTGATTTAATACTGTGCAAGTTCTGTGTCGAATAGAAGACTTGTAAGTGTGGATGGAGGGCTGAACTCTCACAGCTTTGTGAATGGTGTGGTGTGTTTAAACTAGGTCCACTAATGCTGATTCCATTATAAGAATGGTGGAGTGATACATATGTCCTGCACATTTATCTATCAGGGGTAGTTGGGCATGAAAGTGGGTGTGGCATTAATAATTCTGACACAATACAATTCTTAATAAATTGGATGAGAGGGGAAAATAGCCTTGGGCAGAAAATGTTTTGATTCTTTCTTTTTCTTTTTCTCCCTGAATTGTAAAAAAAAAAATTTTCCTGACATGTTTGTCATTTGTCTTTCTGTGTTGCAGGAGGAGTTTGTCACCAAATACAATCTCGGACCATCCTCCATTGATTTCACAGCATTCGTGGCAACTCCCAAGGCAGGAAGGAAGCGCTCCCTCTCTCAGTCAAAGCTGAATGTGGTCGCCCCAAACGGCGTGGCGGCATCTGACTCGAGCTTGTCTACTGGAGGGACGTTGACTAGAACGGGAAAGAAAAAAGGTCGTCGGTCAGTGGGTGCAAAGAAATCAATACAAAGTGCTGCCAAAAAGGGGAGGAAGCGATCCAGCGTATCCTCTAAGAAAACCACACCCACTTCCGTTAAAAAGCCCAAGAAGGCTAAAGCTAAGAAAGAGAGGAAGCTGTCTAAATCCGCCAGCACTCCTAAGTCTCCTCCTTTGACTTCTGCCTCCCACAGTGTCTCCAATTCAGCAGTGGCTCCTCTGTCTACTCCTGCGAAGTCTCCACGGAGAAAAACTAAAGCTATTAAAGTTCTGAACAAAGCCAAGCGCTACAAGCAGTTGGACCTGCACAAGAGTATGGTGAACGAGAAGGACTTCACTCCGGAGCAGCTGGTAGCCCTGAAGGAGCTGAAGGAGAGAGAAAGACTGAGAAAGTTTGAGGAGGAAAAGAAGAAGAGAGAGGAAGAAAAGAGACGGAAAGAAGAAGAGAGGAAGCGTAGGGAAGAGAAGAAACGGGAGCGGAAGGAGGAAGAAAGGAAGGAACGCGAAGAAGAGCGGAAGAGGGTCAGAGAGGAGAGGGAGAAGAAAAGGCTGATGGAGTTAGAGTGGCTGAAGCCTCGGGAAGACCTTGCTTGTGAGGACAGCCATGTGAGTATAGTCACTCGACCTGCATTCCAATGCTAATTATAACAGTAAGGAGAGGGGCGGGGGAAATTGGCGGTTGAAGGGAAAAGAGTAGGGGGTGGGATAAAGGCTAAGAGTGAATGAAATAGGTATAGGAAATGATGTGAGAAAGGACAAGAAGAAACACAGCAAAGGAAATGGATAAGAGAAAAGAAGTAAGCAATGAAGTGTTCCTTTTAAATCTGGGTTGTTGTTTTTTTCAGCAACTCTGGAAGTGTTTGTAGGCCTTATCCCAACCCTTGGTTTGATAGGTCAGAAACTAAGTTAGTTGAACGTTGCACGATAGTGGACTACAATAATTCTATAATTGACACTATTTCGTAACTGGATTACTCAGTTAGCATTTGGGTTTGGTTAAATATTCATTCATTCATTCATTCATTCATGCATGCAGCCACTTCCCCCTGTTCCTGTTGTGAAGACAACATTACCTCATGGGCTGTTTGGAGATGCTGTGATGGTAGTGGAATTCCTGAGAGCTTTTGGACCTCTCTTTAACCTTAAGGAAGTCATCAGCACTGATGTCAGTTTTGGTAAGAAATATTTCACTTACAGCTTTGTGCCTGCCCGACTTTTATAAACATGTTTTGGTATGTGTGCATGTGTTATTGTTGTTGTTTTATTATTTATTAATTATTTTGTTTCCCATAGAAATGATTGAGTATGCAATTTGCTCTCAAGAAATGGACAGTCAACTCTTTGAAATTGTGAAGTTTTTGCTGCAGGTAATTAATGCCTTGCTATAACTGCTCACGTGGTAGTGTAGTAGATGAAAGATGGGACTGTTTTACAGAGAAGCTGAGCCTTCAGTCTCATATAACATCTTGATAGTAGATTGTGTAGCCATGTACTTGGTATTTCTTTGTTTGAACGCATGTGCTATAGTGGAAAGTGAGAACTGAGTAGCATGACATGTACCACAATACTGAGTTGCCCCGGGACCAGCCTATGAACTGCTAGTTTTATCCTAGCTAAGCTTTTCAGACTGCAGCAACTTGCAGAGCTGGGCCAGCCCTGGTAGTAACTAGATGCTCTATTTTGTCAGAATGTTTTAAAGATGGCTTGGTGCATGTGTGTGAAATGGTGACATGGTACATGCGTGTTATGATGTCATGTGTGTTTTCTCCAGGCCATATTTGCCACTATGGAGGAAGAGCATGAAGACAACATGTTGAAAGTGAGCAAGGATAAGAAGGCGGTCAGATTCACTGACTCGGCTGGAAACTGGAAGGACTCTTCTCCTGTCTCTGCCGATAAGGACTCCAATAGCGATGCCGGAGCGAAGAGTTCTTCTCAGTCACCTCCCGGGAAAGGGGATGCCGTGAAGGAAAATGTGGCACCGGAGGAAGGTGTGGAAACACCGGGTGCAGAGCTAGAGGGAAACGGAGAGGAGAAGAGTAACGTCCAAGAAGAAGGAGGGGATGAAATGGACGAGGAGGAGGAGGAGATAAAGCCGCTAGATGTACGTTTGGAGGCTATCAAAGAGGCGGCAGTGGGCCACTCCCAGTGGTCGGTCATCTCGCAGAACGTTGCTCTCCACAAGCTGGTTATTGACGCATACACCATCACAGAAGTTCTTCGTCTTCACTTCCTGTCCTGTGGAGGCTACCGGGAGTCACCTGATCGCCGTTCCAACCGGGTCTATCGGAGAGGAGGGTTCCTGGACACGGATGACCCAGCCATGGAGCTCATGCTCAACCATCCAGAGATCTGCTCAGAGCTCTTGCTCAAGCCCGTCTTTAGCCTCAGTGCGGAGCTGAAGGTGGCCATTTTGTCCTCTCTCTGCACGCAGCTCCTCACGTATGCCACCACAAGGGACTTTGTGGAGGAGTCTTATCTGGAAACCAGGAAGGCTGCCATCCAGGCCAATAAAGTACGGGTGTCTGAGGTCCGCAGGAAGAAAGAAGAAGAAAAGGCTTTGACCAAGTGGAAGAAAGAGTTGAAGATTATGCGAAAGCAGAAAGAAGAGTCCGACAAGGACAAAAAGCAAGAAAGTTCAGCACCAGATGAGGCAACTGTTGTAAGAGGGGTTGAAGACACAGCGAAAGATGCTTCTGTGGGAAAAGAGATGAAGACGGGTTCTAGACTAGAACCTCCTGGGACAGCCTCTACTGATGTTAACACTGGTTCTCGCCTGGAAGGCGTGGCACTGGAGGCACCTCCTACCACAATGTCTAAAGAAGAGGAAGAAGCTCACCTGGAGAAGGTGGAAGAGGAAATGGCCGAGTACAGGAAGGCATCTTACAAGGCATCAGCATGTGTCAGGACTCGGCCCATAGGGGAAGATCGGTACAGACGGAAGTATTGGCTCTTCCACACCCTGCCTGGCCTGTTTGTGGAAGACTGTGGCATTCACCAGAGCATGAGTGAGGAAAAGGAACCATCGTCAACTGTTGTAGGTGAGTTGTCTGGTCAGGCTACAGAGGTAGGAACTGGTGCACCGGATGTATCACAAAGAACCGTTGTAGCAGAGTCTGGTTCCTCCACTGATTCTTCATCTTCCATTACAGTTGCTCCTGTGGCCTCTGCACCAGCGGCTACCCTCACTTCATGTGTTTCTGCCTTGGTTGTTCCTTCTAATACCGCTTCTTCTGCTTCTACCGCTACAGATTCATCTGATTCAGCCTTGATAACAACCTCAGTTTCATCATCCACTGCTGTCTCTTCTCCTCATGACGTAGCTAATCAGGCAAATCAGCCTGGTTCAGGTGAGGAAAGCGTCAGTTCACCAATACCTGTTGGTGCCCAGCCAGTTGTAGCTAATGTTTCTTCTCAAAAAACCGACACTTCTTTGGACACGCCGGTGTCCGGTGCAAGTAGCTGTAACCCAGTTTCCGATACGGTCACTCCTCCTCTGGCTTGTCCAGCGACAGAAGCCGTCCCTCCAACTTCTTGTTCTTCAAATGATACAAATTTGGCTGAGACTGTTGCACCAACCTCTGCTGGTGAATCAGCAGCTGACTCTGGAATCATTTGGCGTTGCTACTCCACAACAGAGGAAATTGAGACTCTTCTCAAGAGCCTCAACCCACGCGGCTTGCGCGAGAACAAGCTCAGTAAGAGTCTATCGGAGCACTTGAAAGACGAGCACTTATCCACTTCAAAGAACATCTTCCAAGGCGAGCGGACTCTTCCCAGTCTCTTGCCCAAGTATAACAGCACAGAGGAATTCTTTGAGCTCTACCTCAGGGAGCAGATTTTAGATATCGAGGAGAAAATCCACTTGGGAAACCTGGGCTACATCAGCAACCGGGAGGAGTGGAGGGAATCCATTGAGAACTCCGGGGCCGCTGCTGCTATTGGCAAGGCGGAGGAGCTTCAGCCAAGTGAGGGTCAGCAGTCTGAGGAAAATGGCGTCACTGTCAGGGGCCGTTCTTCGGTGAAGGAATTGGCTAACGCTCTACTGAAAGTGCAAGGTGGGTTAGGGAAGAAGTTCCTGATGCCTCCTCTTGGCATGGCGAAGGACCAGAAGAAGAAGAAAGACAAGGTTGTGGAGGTGAAGGAGAGGGAAGTGTGCGTGGAGAGTTGGCGAGAGTCACTGAGCAAGGCTTCCAGTTTCTCCCAGATATTCCTCCATCTCGCCACGCTGGAGAGAGCAGTGATGTGGAGCAAGTCTCTCATGAAAGTACGCTGCCGGATCTGCCGGAGGAAGTGTGGGGAGGAGTTCATGCTTCTTTGCGACGGTTGTGACCATGGTTACCACACATACTGCCTCAAGCCACCGCTGGAGGAAGTGCCAGAGGGGGATTGGTTTTGTTATGATTGTGTTCCTGTCACGCCCATTAAGCCCCGGTTAAGGCGGCCGAGGGTGGTGATAATTGAAGAAGAAGTGGAGGAGGAGGAAGAAGATGAGGAGGAGGAGGAAGAAGATGAGGTAGAAGACGAAGAAGAAGATGAGGAAGAAATGGAATGCAGCAATGTAGAAGAAACTGAGTCTGACATTGAAGAGAATGACAGTGAGGAAATGGAAGAGGAATACGAACGGGTTTATACCAGGAGAGGATCTCGCCCAAAGACCCCGCCTCTTATGAGAGGAAAAACGAGAGCAGCAGGAAAGAAAAAGAAGCGCGGTGGCAGGAAAAAATTTATTCCTCCGAAACTGGGCAAGAGAAAGCGCCGTGTTGAGGAAGACACAGAGGAAGAAGTTGCGAGCCCTCTACCTAAGAAGAAGAGACATGCCAAGGAACAGGAAGGTCGGGGCAAATCTTCTGGAAAAAATTCTCAAGGATATGGAAAGAAGAAACAAGTAGCAGTAAAGGCTCAGACGAATTTGGATCAAAGGGGCAAACAGAAGGAAGTGCCAATGCGTTCTCGGAAATGGCTGAAGTTGGACTCGCCTGTTGCAGGTGCTAATTCTCCCGCCAACTTCTCCAACTCTAAGACTGAACTCATCATTGCTTCCATTATTGACCTTCGGACTTCTCAGAGTGGGCAGCGCCTCACTGGGTCTGCTCGGAGGGAACTGCGAGGGCTGGAGACTCAGCTCTGCCAGGCTCTCTGGGATGAAATCATCTTGCACAAGGATAGCTGGCATTTTGCTGCTCCTGTCAAAAAGAGAGAGGTGGGTGTTAGTGTGCTGTATCTGTGTTGAGGTTATACTGGTTAGGATTTAATAGACTCACTTTATATTTCTGTTTGGTTATTGTTGTCATGTATTGCCGATTGATCGTAGTGTGTATATTTAAAGATTTCATGAGTGCATAGGGCAAGTTTGTACAACTACTATCGGGATGCTCTCCTATTGAAAATACAATGTAAAATGTGGACATAGTGTGTTCTTCAAAGTTGCCTTTAGAAGAAGCACTGTAGTAGTGTGGGAAATGAGGAATGTCCTGGAAAGGAAAAAAAAAGTTGGGAGTAAGGTTGTAAAGTTTGATAGAATGTCAACAAAGGTTGGTTGTGACAGACATAAAAGTGTGCTTTTCTGTTTATTTATCCTCCTGGAAATGAGCAAGGTGAAAACAAATAGGAAACCATCAGCACCTCATTTGTATTTTACCGGTACTAAAGCATGTCTACCCTAGTGATTGTTTTTGTTTTGCTTTTTAGGTATTGTTTGGTATTGTGTTTTGCCAGTACGTGGTGTCTCAGGGAAGAAGACATTGAACTGGCTTTTTCTTCCCCCCTCCCCCTTTTTTTATTTATTTTTTATTTATTTATTTATTTATTTTATTTTTATTATTGTTGTTCTCTTCCTTTTCAGAACACTGCACAAGGTAATATTGTCTTTGGAACTATTCTAATACCACCACACACAAGCATCAAGCATTCGTGTGGGTGTACGTGCACGGGTCATGGGTTACTGCCTTCGAGTGGGACAGACATAGGTTTCCCCAATGGTGTTGTAGCCCTAGTTTTTGTCACTGTCACTGGTCTTACTGTACTTTCTGCATCTGAAAGTGGGTGTGGCATCCCATTTATAATCCATTGATAATAAATCACACAAATTCATCTATTATCAGTATTATGACCGACTGTTTCCATGGCAGCATACAGGTCTATCAAAATGTTTTAGTAATCCCTTCCCCAATCCAACCAGGTGTCAATATTTGTCAGTGAGAGCTCAAAGAATTTAAATATTTTGAGCAGCTCATCATAGAAAGTTTGCCGTATGAAACTGTATTTCATTGGTTGCCTGGTAAAAGTTTTCTTACTCGGCTTACAATAGAGTCTGAATGTCAGCCAAAGCATTTGGGGGTGGGAGAGAAATTTGGTGGGTTCATGAGCTAGAAATGTAAGAATGTGCCTAGATGAATCAGGTATGGTCTCAGTGAGCAAGTATCTGGGTTATAATGTCTCTATTTAGGGTTCAATATTTCAATCTGGCTGGAATACAGTCTGGTGTAGTTTCTATATCATTGCCTGAAGGCTGTAGGGATCTTACGTCTGGTTCCATTTCACAACTTCTCTCAGCCTTCTTATATTCATTAGATGTAGTCTCTCTTTTTGGACGCTTTTTTTTTCTTCTTAACAATAATACAGAATTTTAAAATTTTGGACTGTCACCAGGGATCGAACCCAGGACCACTTGCTTAACGCACGCTATCACTACTGACCTACGGCACCTATAGGCAACCAAGTTTTCCATTTCTGTAATTTTGGTTTCATTTGTTGGCCCCGTCTGGATTTTATATCAGGTTGCTTCTGGATTTTTATACTTACCAGGATTATTTATTTCTCTTTGAAGATTCCAGTGTGTTGGTTTGGCGTGGACTTGGCTCACTTCTCTGTTGTGTTTGTATTACTTTTAAACTTCTCATTAGTGTGGCTTTCCTTCAGATGTTGTCATGGTTTCAATACGGCTTAGGCGTGTCTGATGACGCTGGTTTAGCCTTGTTTGTTGTTTTCTTAGAACGAACTTATTTTATTACAATTATCAAGTTCTGACCCTTCATAAAAACTAGATTGAAAGTTTCTCACCTAAAGGGGTCTGGAAAAAAGCAAAGGAAAAATGTGAAAAAATCCTGGCAACAACTAAGATTTTATCACATTTTTCCTTTGCTTTTTTTTCCAGACCCCTTTAGGTGTGAAAGTTTCAATCTAATTTATTTATTGTTTTGTGTTCGGAGGATTATATTTAACTTATGTGTTGTTTGGAATAATGAGCACTCGGTGTGAAAGTTGTAATATGGTAATATTTGTGACTGTGCACACGGGAGAAATGGGCACAACGCATAAACGTCTGGGGGTGGGGGGGTGGAAATAGATATAATTCTTGAAAATGTACTAAAGGAAGCTTGTGAATTGACGTGGTTAGATAGCGTATGTCATCAATGGTTTAAGCTACCTCTGTATGACTGAGAGAGCTTGATATCTGGATTCTGATAAATATGTAAGTGCAAAATAATTTTTTTAACGGGGCCCGCGTTGTGCCTGATTTTCCAGTGCACGGTTACATTTATATTTAACTGAAGGAGTTTATATCCGTCAAGTTTTGTTCCCTTGCTTGCGTGCAATCCTATAAGTCGATACAAAGTGAGGGTACACGCTAATTTCATAATGGAGTCAGATGTAGTTCCCTGCTAGTGAAAGTTCAATGGAACTCGTGCAGCTGGTCCCCCATGGTCTGAATCCAATTGGGTTCCCCTGGTAGTAGTTAGTCCTGCTGGTTGCTCCTCCAGTGTCTTCACAGGAGGCCCTGATCGTTACTCGACCTGTAGACAGAGACAAGACCATAAGTTTGCTGGTTTTAAATAGTTGGTGGGAAATTTCAGATGTTTAGTTTTGGTTTTAAGCTTTGAGCGTTTTACTATTTCTGAGGAAACATAGTCAGTTGATATTCCTTTCGTGCAATCTTGACATGGTCGAGTTCGAGTCTCTCAAAGTCTATTTTCGTCATCAGGAATTTTAATATTTTTAGTATGTTTGAAGTCAATGCTTCCACAGATATAGTCTCAACTCTTTTTGGAAGGTATCCACTTGTTGTTGTTGTTTTTTTAACATTCTTTTGTATGCAATTAAAACTACAAGTCACACTTTTTAACCCCATGTTCACTCATGTGTGGTGGCTTTCCTTTAACTGCTTTACTGCATTTAGTAATTGTTGTTGGGTGCTTTTTGCTGAACTCTCAATGAGTGTAGGGTTGGAAAATAAATTGAAGAAAGTGGAAGAAAAGCCTTGTCACTGCTCAGAGAAGGGGACAGAGGAAATTCAGGGAGTGTAAATAATATATATATATATTATATGCTGTAGTTGCTGTGGAAACAGCCGTGGATTAAAAATGTTATTCCCCCGGTAAATTCCCACTAGCATACTTATACTGGGACAGCTATCAGCGATAATTTGAAAAATTCCCAATGGTAGCTATGATAAATAGTTAAACCGTGGCAACTCTTGGAATTATGTGTAGGTTACACCACGACGTGGAGGTCAGCACAGGATTTACACAACCGAGGGCTGAAGGTCCGGAGTTAGTGTAAATCCCGTACCGACTGAGCGCGGAGGGGTGCAACTGACTTGTACCATGGCTCTAGGCTATGGGAAACACATAGAAACCAGGGTTTGATTGGACAGTTTACTTATTACCTCCTAGGAGGTGGGTATGAGATATATTTCACCACAAATTGAGCAATCTGAATGGATGGTTTGAATGTACCATGGTACAACTCTAGACAACCGCCCTCTGGGATGGTTATTAGCAATAATTCCTCAAAAGCATGGTTTAACTATTACACACACACACACATACATAATATATACACGTGTGTGTTTATATAATATATGTATTATATAATTATATATTATATTCAAGCATTGGTATTATAACCTTTTATAAACCTGGAGCCAGATTCAAATAGGAAGTATATGCTAGAAATAAGTAGATTTTTCATGAGATAGTTAATTATTTAGTACCCTGGTATGCCAAATGAAGTTAAAAAACAAAAAACAAAAAACACCTGGTATGCAGTGGGCATAGGTTCCTATTTATCTGTGGGAGGGATGATAGTATGTGAGTAGTTTTGGAAATTTGATACGGGGGTTGTTTTAAATGGGTTCTTTTTGTAGGATGATCTGTAAATATTCCATGCTGCTGTAACAGAACCCCTGTAAATATTACAAACTCACTACATTTATCCTTAGGTCCTGTCAAAGCTGCAGTTTGGAAGTTTGGGATTTTCTTACTTCCTCCTTCATGTGCCCATTAGTGCACAGGTGCCTATAGCAGCTGCCTAGTATATAAACTAACAAGAAATAATTTGTTTGTTTGTTGTTGTATTGTTGTTTTTTGAGAGTTGAAGCTCTAACATTTGCAAAAAGTGAGTATTTCTAGCAAGTCAGTTCAAAGTGTTGTTTGTTTGTTTTACATGAAATAATTATGTAATGTTATATAATTTCCCCTCCCCCCCCTCCTCATATGTATTAATAGTATCCGGACTACTTTGAAATCATACCGTTCCCGATGGATCTGTCTACAGTGAAGAGTCGTATCAAGCGTGGAGGATATTCTTCCATTGATGAATTCCTGCGAGACATGTTCCTTATCTTTTCTAATGCAGCCAAGTATAAGAAACTCCATCCAAGTGCCAAGAAAGCTGCTGGTGTCCTGAAGAAGTTCTTTGAGAAGCGTTGCAACGATGTGGGGCTGAAGGACCTCCAGTTATCCGACATGGACTTTCCCAGCGGTAATGGGAAAGCGTCTCTGGGGACAAGACAATCTAGCAGACTGCGTCATTGATTTTATTAATATCTCCTCTTTGCATTCTGTCATAATTAATAATTTCATTAACTTAACATTACAAAGACCTCTTTTGTTTTTATTTGTAATTGTACTTTTGGTTTTGGAAAATTAAAATTACTCTATAGCAAATTAGTGTAAAATACTTGGCTTTTTTTATATCTATAGTAATAATTATATTCATTAATAATCTTGACTCACTCCTCCTACGTCATGTTTTCTAACCGCGGATGTGGAAGTTATTTCCGGTCGCTGCCCCCCCACACAACATCCCGGCTGCTCAAGAAAAGTATAATAAAGGTGGTAGGGAGGAGTAAGTGACTAGAAAGTTTGTAGTATGCTGTGAGTCTAATAGACTGTCCTTAAGATGGACGGTATCAAAAGAGTTTGGAAGAAGGTGACTTCCGAAGGCGCCATTTATCTCCAAGATGGCCAAACTACGTGTAAAAACGTGTGTTGTAGCAGAGGGACGGTCGTCAAGGTGAGCGTGATA
>WLWD01000506.1_pt1:0-247500 | contig 261118 bp, 202 predicted proteins | sample 6712731 | NCBI WGS metagenome assembly WLWD01 (sample SAMN12718690, study PRJNA576275) | sponge metagenome | isolation source: marine sponge | host: Mycale hentscheli | place: New Zealand: South Island, Marlborough, Capsize Point | collected 2014-11-01 | reverse complement strand
GTATTATGGTCACTGGGGCTTGTCGGGAGTATTGTGTGGCCACGTGGGACCACAGGAGACATGTTTTTTTACTGGAAGTGTTTTTAATTTCATTCAGACTTGGATTGTACCAGTCATGTCAGTGGACAGTGATGGTTTATTCATGATATTTATCTAACTTTTTTCTTAATATTATTACTCTTTTTGTTGTTAAAGATTGCTTCTCAGAAATGGGATTCACTGACAAGGTTAATTTGGTATTGTAAAAGTGGTAGGACATCTTTGTTCTTGTTATTCATTGGAATCTTTTGTTGTAATTTTTTTGTTATTCCAAGTTTCCTAGAACTCGATTTGCTGACAGGATTTAATTCAATTTCACAAAAAAGCGTGGTTGTAAAATTGCTTGCTGGGTTCAATTTTGATGAAACTCTTTGTAGACATGTATGGGGAGGAGTGGGCATACAATGTGGACACAGACGAAGGGAACAATGGAGGAGCTGTCCAGTCCAGACAGGCTACCCGAAAGACGACCATGCTGCATTCGCTTTGCTTTTTTTTTTTTTTTGCTTTTTTTTGTTGTTACTCCTCCAATTGTAGTTATAATACAGACCAGCGTAAGTAAGTTTGTCGTACGTGTTCTCTGATGCAACCAGTTTTTTTTTCTTGTCTTTTTTTTCCTTCGTGATATGGCTTTTACATTTCCATGTCCATCACACCATAATAGTGTTGTCAATTGTACAGGCTCAATCCATCCATCACCACTTTACATATATATATATATATATATATATATAATATAATATATATATTCACATAGGACATTTGCATGTTACACATGCTGTGCCTATCTATATTTCATACACACACACACACACACACACACACACGTCATAACCGTGCTTGAGTCTTCAACTATATCTCTCTTTGTGATAAGCTTTTACTACTTACTTTGTAATAATATTTGAAGGAAATGTTCTAAACAGTGTGAATGCAAGAAAAGGTGTAATTTGTGAGTGAATCGGGTTTTAAGCGCAGGTGGCAATATATCCTGTGTGTATATAACCCGCAAACCTTGCATGTTTTCTTCAATAACTGTTGCCTCTTTGGTAGCACCCGCCCTCTGATGACAGACACCTCAGTTGTTAACTTGTTCCCATTCTAACACATCAGGTAGACAGCTAGAAAAGTTTGAGCAAGGCTCGACCATGCTTCAGCCACTCTAATGATGGCCGTGTGCTAACGTTCTGTCCAGTCTGCCGAGTGGAACTTTTAGGTATTCTTTGCGCTTATTTTGTTTGTTAGACTAGACCTGACACCTAGAGTTTGCTGGTTTGTAATCATTTAGATGCGAATAATAGATCACTTTAAAAAGTTTAGTATATAATAATAATTATGTTGACAACTTAAAACATCAATTTGAAGTTAAAATAGTGGAATAGGTCAGAGTCTTTTTCCTGGTTCAGTAACTCAGTTCTTATAGTGCCAATGAATAGCTATCTGGTGAAGTGTTTCATAGTTGTCCTAGGAAGAAGGTAATAGCAGACAGCGTACTCCAATCACCATTTCACAGTGATGCATAGAAATAGTACAGTTCTTATCCCTTTGCTATCTGCTCTGCTGGTGATCCTCAAGGCAGTCCTTAAATTTGAAAGGAGTAGAAAGAGAGAATATGCTTTTTGTCTTCTTGTGTAGTGCCAACCTATTTACTTATATAACCAGCTCTACCCAGTGAAGCAGTGTTTTGTTGTTGATAACAGTTGTTTTTATGACTCTACATTGGACTAACTACTTGACTGAGCTGGGGGAATGTGAGATATCTATGACATTCAGTTTAGGCCTGATATGCTCGTGTGTGTGTCTCATGTGTGTGTGTGTGTGTGTTTATGTTGAGACGACATTACTCATTGGCATTACATAACTTGCCCTTATTTAGTGAGGACGGTCAGTGCCACTCGGTTAAAGTGTACCAGCCGTATCAGGCTCTGCCTGTCATCAAGTCTTGTTAGTATAAATTAGTTTATATCAAATTGCGTAAAGTATGCATGTACCTGTCTTATTGCACCTATTTAGAGTAAATCAGGTTATCGATTATGAAATGGAAATTTATAATTCAAGATGGTGAAGTTTCTTTGGCAGTACTTCAATGATTACATGCACTGAGTTTTAAAAGTGAACATTTCTAGCAGCCCAATGTTGAGCTAGCCCCCATCCTCTGCCTGGTTGTTTGATCACTCTCAGTGCCACTTCAAATAGAAAAATAATTTTTTGTTAAATTTATCAGTGCTGGGATTTTTAGACCTTTTTAGGGGGCCTTTTTGTCTCCCCCCTTCTTTTGAAAATGATTTCGCCCTGTGAAATTTCGTGGTTTGCCACAAATTTTTTATCAAATTATGAGTTCCCATGAAGTTTCCAATTTGTTGATTTGACGCCTCTCAAGTTTGGTTTAAAAAAAAAAACCCTGTCAGTTGTGTATATGTCGACTTAAAGAGTTTAGCAGTGTTGAAGGAGCACCAGAAAAAGCACCAGTGTTGAAATAATACTAGTGTTAAAATAGCACCAGTGTTAAAATAGCACCAGTGTTGAAATAGCACCAGTGTTGAAATAATACTAGTGTTAAAATAGCACCAGTGTTGAAATAATACTAGTGTTAAAATAGCACCAGTGTTGAAATAGCACCAGTGTTGAGATGACACTAGCATTGAAATAGCACCATTGTTAAAAGAGCTTAAAAACACCAGTGTTAAAAATGAAATGAAAACCCTTGGGTAAAAGCAATCTCATCTCTCATTAGTTTGGACTGTCATAGCTGGTTAGAATGTGTAGACAAGCTGGCAACTAGCGACAGAAACTCAACACAGCACTTGTTATTTGCAATAGCAGTGGCTACACCACTTTATTAGTGGCTGTTGTAAACAATGAATGCATAAGGTACTCAAGCTCTGCTATTACTGCTTTTGATAGCCTCCATCAAGCTGAAAAGCCACAAAAATCAGTTGTTGTTGTTGTTGTTGCTGTTGTTGCAGCTTCACTCACAGTTACAATTGAAAGTTGCTTTAATTACTCTGCAGTAACCCCATTAGAGTATCAATCCGTTGTAGGACCCTATCACACACAAGCCAGTGCTAACACAACAGCTAGTGAGATTGCATTTCTCATGGGCCAGTGGAGTTACAATTGGTACTGGCATTCTGGCTTTGTACATGGTGGCTGAAGGCTGCATCGCAAAGCAGTGGACAACTGAAGGGCTCCATGTCAGCTGACTGAGCTGGTGTTTAACTGGAAGCTAGAAAGTGAAACTTGTAAGGCAAATTCAGAGAACATTTGAGAAAGTGTTGGATAATGTTTTGCACAAATGGTTTGTAGTGAAGGTATGCAAATTGCAAGAAATGAAATACAATGACAGGTTCACTTTGGTTAGGCCAGCCAGGCTTGGGACAACATGTATGGAATTCGCTAGTGGTTATTTACGAGGAGCTGCTTCACTTATTTCAATGTTCTTTTTTTTTTAAACTTTTGACAAGAAACAATAGAGGGTGTTTTTGTTTTGTTTTGTTTGTTTTTTTGTTTTTTTTTGAAAAACAAAACATAAAATACACTTTACGTCACATGCAGTGATAGAGCTGAGGACTGTTTACATGTGTTTATAAAATAGTCAACGATTGTGTCGTGATTCATTGCTTCCTGACTTTAAAATCCTGGCGTCGGAGGTTATTGGGATCATAATCCATTGTTGGGAGGGGGGTGTGTGTGGCTGTGGTGTGTGTGGCTGTGGTGATCTAGTGAGCAACTGGCCGATAAATAGTCATTAGACTATGACAATAACTCAGGGTCAAGAGATCAAGATGTTTATTTTTTGTTTGTTTGTTTTATTTGTTTGTGTGTTTCTACTTGCTGCAGCTTAAATGATCTAAGCCAGCGCGGGCACGCCTGGCCATTCAATAGTGGGCACTCTGTTTTAGTTAGATCCCGTTGCTATATTGTTACTAGGTGTACTAACTTGGTAAGTGTGCACTATTTTTTGCCTTTAGCCATTTCTGCGAAAATGCTGATAAACAAAGTTGCTAGTGGCAACTGGGCATGCGTAAACGGGATCTAAAATAGTTAGAGCATGCGCGCTTATGCTCTAACTATTACATAGTAAGCGTGGTCTGGTGTACGAGTATAACTTTGGTCTTTTTTTTTTTTCCCCTTCAATGACACATATGTCAGGGCTGAGGATATTATGTCTGCATTTTCTGAGTTCAAAGGAATCACCATCCCATTCAGTATTGCTATTTGTATGCTTATATTTTATCCTTCAACATTCCTGAGTATATATACAATGTGTGTATATATAAATTTCATTATAAATTCTATTATCATTGACATTGTAGCAATTTGATACTAATCACAAGGCTAATAATCTGATAACAGGACTGGATGTTTTATAATGATTGCGAGGCATGTTAACAACTAATGAATGTTTTGGAATGTTGTGGATGATACGTTGATTACTTAGTTGACTAAGTGGAGTGAGTGGTCATTAGGGATGAATGGCAGGAATCACAGGGTTGCCACAACAAGTTAAAATTAAGTAATGAAACCAATAAAGGGGTATAGTAGGAAGTGAGAAATAATAGAATGAAGCCTCTGTGGGTGTGGTATCACAGTACATGGTACATAATTGCTGGGTTTTTTGTATGGTACGTATACCTATAGTGGATTGAATATGTATTTAAAGTGTCTTGCAAGACCCGGTGAGTGTTCCAATATATTTGGCTTGATCACCAATTATATATTTAATTGATTAATGCAGCTTTATTGAAGTTTATTTGTATAAATTATGTTGCATAAAAAGAGCAAGAATAGCAATACAACCTTTTTGGTTATAATTTTGCAGACATAATGTGAGAAACATAATAATTATGTTTAAATTATTTGATATTCCTTAACTTGCATGTTTGAGTTACTGTATGTATTAAGTCTATGTGCTTGAAGCTGTAAGGTATCAGGGATTGACACACTAAGGTCTAATTGAACATGGTGGAAGTTATTGAAAAATTCTCCACACAAAAAAACAGAGGGGAGGGGGAGGGGGGGGGGGGGGATGTCCCTTTAAAAAAGGCCTTAAAAATCACTGATTATTATTACTTTAAAAAACCACCTTTATAATCACTGAACAACCACCTTGGACATTCACACAATAGTTGGGATTGTATGGGATTGTATATGTGTAGTTTTTGTGGGTTTGAAGTGTTACCCCAGTTTGGGTTATCAGCCATGGAGAGGTAGATATTGAGATGAGGTCGGGTTGATACTGTGGTAGTGGCAGCTGTTGGCTTGTTCTCAAAGATGTGGTGGACCACCAGTGAGAGAAGTCTACTTTGTGTGGCTTTTTATGTCTTGTTGACCTCTGGCAATGGAGTCTGGAAGAGAAAGCTTCAGCTCAGATCACTGTATTGAAGGAATGTGACTTGCTAGTTGGTTACTGTTTGTTGTTTGTTGTTAGTAGCCTACAGCCTACCCTCTCCCATGGTGAAAATTATGACATTCATGTGGTGACATTGTTGCTGCAGAGTTTGTTACTATTTCACGAAAATGAGAAAAATAAAACCCCTGAAATTTCAAAAATGTTGATTTCACTCCTCTCAAGTTTTCTTTTTTTAAATACCCTGTTTGTGTATTGTGATTCTAAGCAAGGATTTTATTTCAATGGAACACACACAAGGCTACTCTGCATGATCTCAATTTTAGTTGATTTTTTTTTTCTGTGTTTTTTTTGCAGGTGGTAGCTATTTGTATTGGCAGTTTGAGTTTAGGGAAGTAAGGTGATCTCACTTAGAGTAGAAAATGACTCTTCTCTATTGCCATGCGTTAAAACGTTGCACCGTATTTGTATCTGGGCTCCATACAGAAAACAAATGCAGGACGGGGCAAAAACAGTTAGATTTTAGGAGAGTGAAATACAGACTCATTCAAAGAGTCTTGCAAAATGCTTGAAAATCATTTGCAAGTACAATGATTTCATGTCAAAATGTTAGTACTATAGGATTTCTGAGGAGGTTGGGTGAAGGCCGTGGGTGGGGGGGGAGTTGAATGACTCCAATTCTTCACCTAAAATGCTGCCCTGTACATACTATTTATAACTCAATCTAACAGCTAATGTTCTATCACTGTCAATTGAAGTTGAGTGATTCTGTGAGTGGCATATACAAAACTGGCTTCTTATTCACTTACCCTTTTCCTCCCTCTTGTTTGCCTCTGTTGTATTATTTACTGCTGCTCAGCTAGTAGAAGCCATAGCCATGTAGCCACAGTGGAAGATGTATGGGACTACACAAGAGACAGAGATGTAGTAGCGATACAAGATTTGTTGTACCAATTTGCTGTAGGATGGAGTGGTTAGAGGCGCAGCTATGAACTTCTGGTCTGTATACTGTACATAATGTGTAATTTATTGTGTGTGTGGGGGGGGGGGGGGGGGGGGGGGGGTATATATATATATATATATTTATACTCAGACGACAAATTCATCTCAGTGGAAGTTTTATTAACCTTTGTAAAAGTATCATTTTAACAGTTTCTGCTTTTGTTATTGTGTGAGAGCATTGTTAAAATGGCATTAATTGATTATGTTTTATGATCTCCAGAACTGGGTTGTTTCTTTCTTTTTGAAGGAGATATGGTGTGAGTGTGTGTGTGTGTGTGTGTGTGTGTGTATTTGTATGTGTGTGTATTTGTATGTGGAGACAAGGAAGTGTGTGGAGTATCTCTACTGCCATTTCTACTTTGTAAACTTTGTTTCCTAGACTCCATGGTTAAATGAATTAATGCTGATGCCTGATAGTAGAAGGAGAGTGTGCACAAAAAGACAATGGCTTTTGTAAAAGCTGTTGCAGTTTGTAATTTCCTGCGGCACTAAAGTATTAAGGACCTACTAATGCAAATGTGAACTGTGGCTGCTAGGATACGGGAAGAGAGGATGCATGCATTCATGTTAATGAAACTTTAGTTCTGGTTGCTGTTTGGACTAACGAGAACTTCCAATACTCCCAAAGGAGGAGGGATATCCAAAAGTTCCCTTGGAATGCAGGTCACATTCCAGGAGCATTGGGCTTGGTCTTGTGTGCCTGGCTGGCTACTAATTGTCAAAGTTGTTGATCCCCAGTTGGTAGGGGTGGCTGACTTCCTTAGTTACCACTCCCCTCTTGTATGCTGTTAGAACTTGTCAACACATGATATTGTCCTTTTTTTAATTTTTTTATCTAGCCGGCTGCTGCTGGAGGTTGGGGTGTATCTAGATCTGTAACTTAGTGAGGGAGGAGGGATTAAACGTTTTTTAAGAAGTTTTTCATCAATTAGAGTATATAACAGAATGGCGTGTATGCCTGCCAAGATACTATTGTAAAGATGACAGTTCTGCTTGTTACCAGAGACTATATTAGGGGAGGTATCTTCTAATATTCTATTCCTTTTTACTGTGTGCACTCTCATAATTAGAACCATCATTGCCACAGCAATTCACACCCATGGCTTAGCAGAAGCCACTGAGTGTTGGTATAATTGTAGGTGTAATTAACAGGCCTTTGGTAAGTGCACAACAATGTACTGTATTGATTTCGGCTAGCCAAGAATCAGTTTGAATACTATTTATATGTATATTTAGCGAAGACATTTTTACTCAATACTATTCAATCTAAATGTATTTTCACAAAATATTTGTGGTATATGTTGTTAGGGTTTGAAACCGTTCAATTGATATATTTCTTATCTCTCTCTCTTCCCTTAATTGATTTAATATTGGTCAACCCCACTAATTTCCTGTTTTTCTGTGTTTGCATTAGTTGAAGGAAGACTTCATAGCAGACCGGCTGTACCCTAGAACAACAGTCAACACAGCTCTATTTCTAGCAGCCATCGATATAGCTCGTGCCGCACATGAGCACAGCTTGGATTACGAAAATGTCATGTAAGTGTGTGTGCGTGCATATGTGTGTGTGTGAGATCTTTGTGTGTGTGTTTGTGTGCATGTGAGTGTATGTAGCATGTGTGTGTGTGTGGTGAGATGCTTATTGTCTGGTACACATGTGTTTTGCATCACGGAATTAAAAAGTTCAATGCTTCACAAAGCTTGCTCTTCCGTGCCTGGAATTGTAAAGGTCTTTGGCTAGGCTTTTGAAGATTTTGTAATATAAATAAGAGGGAAAAGAAGACGAAAAAAAAGAAAGAAATAAGGCATGGACTGAGTGTATAATATAATACTGTATGCACAGGGTTTGATTTAGGTTATTGGAGGGAAAGTTTCTGCCCCAAACTCCCCCTCCCCCAACTTCTCAATTTCCCCCTTAATATTTGCCTGCTGTGCTATAGAGGCTGGAGTAATACTTGCAGCATTTAGCTCACATTAATTTCATGTTTATTACTCTCAATATTAATATTGTATTTAATACAGAGGGAAGTAAACTAGCTTCATCCCCAGACAACATTTTCTAGATCCCTGAGGTGAAACCTAAGCCTAATCTTGTGTTTGTCTTATATTAGGGGGGGGAAAAACAACAACCTTGCATAGAATCTTACTATTACTGTGATCTTTAAACCATTCAACTAGTTTGTTTGTTATTTAATAATAACTTCAATCCAAACAACATTATTCACGGCATAAATGTACTTACATGTATGTGTCCGTATTAGCTAACATTCCTAACAATTGCCGAATGCTTGAGTTCCTGGAAAGGGTTATTATTCTGGCTGGCATGGCGTGTGCGTGTGTGTGCTGACATGAGTGGGAATCGTGCCTGCCAATTTATACATTTTATCATGCAGAAGACAGTCTCAGTTTTCTGACGTCTTAGCATGCTTTGTTATTATTGGGGGATGTTTTGTAATTTTATACTCTGGCTTCGTATTTGTTCAGTTCCTGATGTCATCGTAGTCATAGCAACCTTGGCTTTCTTAAAACCCTAACATTGGCACCAAAAAAAAAAAAACTAAACAAAAACAGTTCTATTCATTTGTTTATGTATTTATTTTATGAAATAAACTGTGAATTTTTAGCTGTATGGTATAGTGGAATAGATGAAACCTCTAGGTGCTGCTGACAAAGGATGTTATTAGTGGTGACATCCTCTAATTCCATGAGTTCTGTCTTCACTGACACCACTTCCTTCCTACTGAACTAATAGAATAATAGGAACACTTTAGGAAACTTACTGTGTGTGTGCGTACGTGCATGTGAGTGGGGGCTGATTAATTTGTAGCGAGTCTATTTTGATTTGAGAATGGTCTAAGCATAAATTAATAACATGTGGTCTCTCTCTCTTCCTCTAATTCATGCCTTTGGAAGTTTAATATCAAAGAAAACTTTACACATCTTTGAGTTCCTTGACACCTTATGTAGTCATTGAATGTGTTTTGTGTGTGTGCGTGTGTGTTGCTCCTCAGTGCTCGAGATCATTATCAAAGCTCATTTTATATATGCCATGTTTTGAGTTTCTCATTTCTTGTAATGCATTGAAATGAATATACAATTTCTGTTCTCAAGTAACCTTCCAAATACTTGTTCAATATCTAAATATCTGTATTTGAAGCTTATTTTGTGTGTGTGTGTGTGTTTTAAATTCTACAATATCCTATTATTCTTAAGAGACTATTAGTTTAGGACTTGTTAGATGGCATGACTGTATATTTTCTGTCTTTTTGGAGCAGCATGCAGCAGTACTCAACATGGAGGCTTATATTATTATATTATATATATATATATTTTTTTTTTTTTTTTTTTAATTTATTTATTTATTTATTCCACCCTAGATATCTTCACAATGATACCTTTAGGTACATGACCCATGAAATAACTCATGATATTTCACGCCAGCTGTACTGCCAAGCTCATTACCCTTGTAGTTATAGCAACTGGGCCAAACTTTTCAATTTCTCTGTTTTAAGGGTGGCCGCACATAGCAACGCGCACCGCCTGTAGATCCGGACATTAATTTATTCCCCGCCAATACCCCACCATTCGATAATACGCGAGCAGAAACAATCGCGCAGTAGTAGCAGAAGTATACTTTGCGAAGTTGTGGTGTTTTAGTTTAGCTTCTTGTTGTCTCATATCCGTTTACAGCAACTCTCCATACGTCGTCTGAGCTCACGCAGCAAGGTGCACCACTGCCTCTCCTCCAGTAGCCGTTCTCCGGACTCTGCGCACCTGAACTCAAGCGGATGGATCCACCAGGCTCGATTTCTGCGGAGCGAAGACTTCCCAAGCTGCGCAGATCTAATACCTTCACCTCTGGCTATCTCCAATAAACTGCTCTCTCTTCTGACTCTCTTGTTATTGTTCTATTGATGTTTGTTTACTCTTGATATAGGCGGGCTCTTTTTAGAACCAATACAAACTAATTGAGAAAAAAAATTGCTCGCGTACTCGTAGTACGAGATATGGGGGTGGGGCTATTTCTTAAGAATTGCGAGTGGAATTAAAGTTCCAAATTTTGTAACAGTTTTTCTTGGAATATAATAATGAGAACGACATAAAAATTTTACACACGGGTAAACCAAAAAAAAATGAACTGCACCACGTAGAGAATTTTTCAATATCTTATAAATAGAAAAAATTGCGAATAAATCATAAAGTAATATTGAAATGGATAAGAACTCTCTGTCTTGCAGTAGAGTATCAGCTCGGCTAGTAGTGCACCAAATTGCGGAGCTCCAACTTACCCACGCTCCAAAAAACTGCTACAAAGTTTTATAACCAGGCCCCGATATTTCTTCCAGGTTCCGATATTTCTTCCAGGTTAGAGCGGCTCCTTGGCAGGTACTTTGTCCTTGTGTAGCAGTGGAGAAGCTCCTGTAAGTATACAATAGTAGTAATCGTGCATAGCAACCATCAACAAAAAATTGCGTAGGGGGGTGCGGCCACCCTTAACAGCTACCTTCCTCTGGTGTACCCTGCTCAACAGGGTTAGAGCAGCTGCTAAAATGTAGGCTGGGGGTGTGGGTAGCCCCTACAACCAACTTTACCTATGAGTTACCCTTCCTCTGGTACTAACTACAGTAGTGAAGATATCTAATGTGGAATAAAGAATAAACCACTTATTACACTTGTCAGAGTGATATGGCAAGACATCTCACTCTCAGGCTTTATTTTCACTCGGGCTCGTGAAAATAAATCAGCCTGCTCTTGAAATATTTCTTCTTCGCCATATCACACTCTGACTCACATATACATAAATAAATACAGTTTCATTTTAAATTGCATTAATATATTAATGTTATATTATTGTTTTTAAATTTCTAGAGTTTCAGGCAAAGACTTAAGCAAGTACATGCCCAAGTTCTTGAAGGAGAAATTAAAAAAGGACAGCGCCATGGAGAAGAAACTCCGGGATACCTTCTCCCGGTTCAAGGAGATCCGCAATGAGCTTCACGGCTTGGAGCACTATGAGGCCAAGTACATGGAGGTGTACGAGAAAGACATGATGTGTGGCAGACATATCTTCAGAATCAAGTCGGTGAGTGGACCACCTCACTCTGATTGAGGTGTGAAGTGTTCTTTAAGTTAATATTTGACTCTTTCTCTTCAATTTTTTTAAGTGGTATAAAGTGCTTGGTAAAACCCTAGCACTTACTCAATGTGAAAGACTGAAAGCAGATTTGTGGCATAACGGATTTGTGGCATAGCGGATTGTGGCATAATTGAACTCTTTCTTTTTTTTTCGTTCCTTAATCGCTCTTCCTGTTTCACACTGTTTTTGTACGTGCGGTTTCAACTAGAATAGCTCTTCTTTCTTCACTACCATTTTATTTATGGGAAATGTTTGAATTCTCATGAAATAAGCTCCAGTTGGTTCTAAATGTTGGATTACTGCTAAGTTTGCTAGCAGCAAGATCTCACTAGCAAGTAACTGGAAAAAGCTGAACAAAAATAACACGCTGTGCTAAGTGATTCTTAGCCGGAAATAATAGCAGTAGATATATCAATGTACTATTGGTTGTTTTAACAGATAGGCTGCAGGTTGTTATAACTGGTGTGAGATATAGTGTGTCATCCTTTTCAATGTGGTCATTTCTCAATTAATAAAATCCGAACTAAATAAGCAAACCTAAGGAATGGAACAAACTGTTGACTTACAATGTTACATTGTATGTCCGAGTGTATTGCATATATGTATGTATGGTACACAGCAACTAATGAAGTCTTGCATAAAGTCGTAAATATTTCTATGATCTGATTATCTGCTCTGCTCTTGTAATAAGGCTTGATGGACTTCCAAGCTTCACAGCACAAAGTTGTGGATTTTCCCATGGTAACTCATCTTGAGTTATGATTGAGAATATTTGCTTGCTGGTACTGTGAGGTTACATTCAGTTTAAACACCCGGCACTCATTTTGAGAGGAGTAACAAGAGGCTGTACTAATTGCCATGTGTTATTTGCATAATTACTAATAGCGAGAGTGGAATAAGATGCAGTTCTCAATGTAGTGTTACCTATATGGGAATGTCACACAGCTGCCAGCCTTCTGTGGGTGGTAATATTACACTCTTAGAATATGAGATAATGAAGTAGTGATTGGCATGGAGCTTTTGTAATATTTTGGACAATAGAAGACCAGGGAGGGATATTTTAGTTTCTAAAAAAATACCTTGCCAAACATTTGTTGATTTATTGGAAATTACTTTCTGCACTGCATTAAGCCAGTGACTGTTGTGCAGCTCGATTCTGCTGGAGGTACGGGAAATTAACGTGTTCAAAATATTAGGAATATTAGCTAGCTGTGTATGTGGCAATCAGTAGGAAGGCTTCTGGAATGGTACTCCAGGGCTACTGTGTCTTGTTTTGTCATGTATGTAGCAGGACAAGAATGGAACAGGTCTGTAGATTGTGACCTATTGACCTGCTTGGCTTCCTCTCCTTGTCAGAATGATCTTCAATCTAGTATTTCTGTCATTTCAGGGTAATTGGCAAATGTAGTGCTTCTGAGAAAAATTTCTGATGGGGGTCAAGTGTACTGTAAAAGATGGTGAATATATATTAATAGTATGGCATGTATATTGCTTATTCGAAAATGTCCGGGGGATAATCACTGTTTATTGAAATAGCATAGGGAAAGTGAAAAAGCATGGTAGCAAGTGAAATAGTTGCATGTGCGTGCAGCTTTAGCCTTGGAAATGTAGAGTTTGAGTAGTTTCTAGTTGGAGACAATGTCATTCTTTAGCACAGAAGTTCTATCTGTACGGTATTTAGTTCAGCAGATTTGGAGGAGCCATACGTTGAGATTGAAGTTCAGGAGGAAGTTAATCCTGGAATCCAGAGATAGTTGGTGAACATTACAGCATACGTAGTTACAGTGCAAACTTAAAAAGTGCTGGCTTACTATTAGTGAGCCTTGGAAACATACAGTTCTAGTAGATTCTAGTTGGAGATCTAATTACCTCTATTGAACATTGAAAGTAAGGCAGGGTAAGGGTTTAAATATTTGTTTATAGTTCACTCCTGTAATTAGAAGTCATTATCTGAATTGACTTTTTGTCCAGCGGTTGGCTCACTTGATACTCTCAGCCTGACTGGGCGGGTAATTTGTTTGAAGTGGTTGTTATACTTCATGGCTGCAGCAGCCGGGCAGTGTTAATTGATCATTAGTCGGCCGACAAGTGCAGGTGGAACTAAGTGGTCAAACCCATGCTCAGTTTAGAGGTGTGTGCGTGCGCGTGCACATTACATGTGTTTGTTTGCTATCACCGTGTATGGGATCAAAGGTGGATGATAAGCTGGGCACCTCTTGCAGAACTTTTTTTTTTTTGATGAAGTCACTGGGCATGTGCATGATCATGTGTTTCGGGCTGTGTTTCCACATAATCTCGCATTTTTACACCATACCTATACGCTGTTATTATAGTGCTTGAGCGTACCTGTGCGTGCTGATGCTTGCTGGGAAGTAGAGTTACTTAGAATTGCTTGCCTTCTGCTGCTAAGATGCTTCATGGAGGAGTGTGAGAGAAGAGATACTAGTGCATTCCTGCGGCATGGAATGAAGCACTTGTAGAACTGAATTGAAAGAAACTCGTAAGAAATTTCCCATTCGTGAGCATTTGATAGGCTTCACCATTGCTTGTAGTCTACGTATTAATATTATTATTGATATTATTATTATTATTATTATTGATATTATTATTATTATTATTATTATTGTTATTGTTATTATTATTATAGGTTTTTTTCTACTTATTTCACATGACAGTAGAGAAAAGAAAGTTTTGTCAGTATGTGTGGATGTGTGTGTGTGCTTTTTTGGAGTGACTGAGATTATATTATAAAATAGGCAATTTGATAGTAGTGAAAGAAGATCAGCGTTTGTGTGTGTGTGTGTGTGTGATTTAGGAGTACATCCTGATCAATTATCTAAGAAGCTAACTATTTAATATGAGTTGTCTGGGTGACAGATATTGTATGGTATCATTTAATTAGTGATGGATCTGTAGGGTAATGTGATAATTCTATTAATATAAATTACTGTTTGTGTGTTTTAGCTGAGAGTAAGTTGCCCTGATACCGCAAGGTTTCGTATGTCTTACAGCATTCTTAGGAAAAAAAACACACGAACAAAAACAGCTTGTAAACTGTTGGGAGTTTTAGATGAAGTTGTGTGTGTGTGTGGGTGAGTTTTAGTCTTATAAATGAGTCCATTGTTTCACTGTTGGTCTGGCAGTGGTCAGTCATTCGGCCATTAAAGGACGGTTCAATTGGTGTTTGGTGTGGGTTCTGGTTTATGAAGCATAAAGTTTGAAGTGCTTGGGAGATTTGACAGGGAGGCCTCATGAGCAAGTGCTGCTAGGAACAAGTGTTTAGATCATGGCGGACAAAGTGTGTAATTAATTAGCCAACCACAAGTGCTTGCTCTAATACACAGGGACATGTGGCTATTTGGGTGTGAAGTGCACTCATCCCTACTCCTTCTGCTTCATCTCTTTTCCCAACCCCTTCCCCTCCCCTCCTCTCCCCCGGCTATTTCTCTCCCTCTTGGAAATGTAAGTGACTGAAGGAGGATTGTGTCTACATATTCTTACTGGAGTCGTCAGGTGCGCAGTTCAGCACTTCCTATCAGGTGTTGGAATTTCCTGTCTGTTGGAGACTTCTGGTCTGGGTCTTCTGGTCTGGGTCTGGGTGTCTCCAGTTTTGGTATGAAGTTTTAGTCAGGACTGGATTTCCTGTCTGGGATTCACTTCTTGTCCTGGCTTTGTAGGCTTAGTGACACCAACCATTAGTTCCAGTGAAACATAATCATGCAGTCACAAGTATGGGGGAGGGGGGGTTGTTTTTTAATACATACCAACAAATTCAGAATCCAGTTTGATTTGGTGGTAAAATTCCCTGAGCTGTGCCATTTTAATGGTCCCTATTTCAATTTTATACGATGCACAAACTGATGAAGACCCACTATCAGCGTAATTCACTTAAAAAGCTGTCTTCAACATTCCACAAGTCATGTGGAAAGTTTGTTTTTGTTATAAAAGTCCAACTTCCATTAAAGACACGGTTTACTGAGGCGTCACATTTCCTCATTCAGACTTTCTTTTATCACCTTGTGTTCTTGACTCTCGTTCATTGCCCAATCTCCTCACACGTGAGACTCGTTAAGGATTCCTCAAATTCCACACTCTCCTTGGCGACGGGCTTTGAGATCTCCAGGCATGCTGCGACCACAGGAAACAACTGTCAATATCCTTGTACTGTGCATTACTCGATGTTGAAGCCATTTTGGGAGGATATTGTGTTCTTGATAACAAGGGACAAGTATGGATGTTGGAAGTTTCCTGCAATGTGTAATAGGAGAAATATTTCAATTTTTTTCAAAATGTGGCACTCTTTCTCTCTTGCACGCGTGCGTTATAGTATGTGTTTATGTCAGGCTTTGAGTAAATTGGCAACAGAGTATAGAAATATATTTTCAGACTGGGAGGAAGGTGTAGGCACTTGTTTTTTGTTGTAGAATGCCAGCTAGGCCTGTATTGTGATTGTGCATTCTCACTTGCTGGCTTTGAAACACTATTGGTATAATATCACTTCACAATTTCTTTCTCAGCCTTCTTTTACTCAAAGAAAGAGAATACATCTAACTATTGGTTTAATTGCTGATGTTACTGGCATACTTGTTTGTTGATTGTTCAATGCAGAATGAACCCAAGCCAAAGAAAAGTATGACTCTTCTGTTGGTCTTGTCGTGGAAAGAAGGTGTCCAGCAAGTGTGGGCGGGGGAAGCCAGCGATAAAGTTGAAAAGAAACAGGTATGACTTTGTGTTTGTTTTATTTCTTTTTTGTTATAAAAGTTATACTTTTTAAAAGCTATACTTTTTAAAAGCAACTTAATATTAGTTAAAATGCACACACACGCACACACAAACAGTGGCACCATCTTGCACATGTAATAAAGGCACCAGAGGTGCTCCATAAATTATGTTTCAGTTCACTTTGTTGTAAGTGTACGTGTTCCTTTCAGCCGTAGGTGTACTTGGACCTTTTTATACTAATATGCTTCACATGTTATGAATTTATAAAGTTCTTTGTCTTACCTTACTTTGCTGACTTCAATAGGAACTGTTTTATAGTGAATAATACATTTACAGTAGCAGCCAGTTTACCTTGTGTTTGTTTGTGTGTGTTGTAGGAAATGGTGTGCAGTGTTCGGTCCATCTCTGAGATACATGTGGAAAATATGACGGTCACTCTGTCGCTCAAGGATGACTCTACTGAAGCAGAACAGCATGAAGAGATAGTATTGGTGAGTTTATGTCTATGTTTGTTTGTTTGTTTGTGTGTGTGTGTGTGTGATACCTAAGTATGTGTGCATATTTCCTTATTGGTTTGTCTAATGCTATAGAATTAACTATACTTTCTTGTTCTGTAGAATTTTTGTGACAAGCTGGAGTCCCACTCCTTTGCTGTCATTGCTCAGACGTACTATCAGATCATGGTGGATGCCAACGCCATCATCGTCACTGGATCGCTGGCTCCTGCGGAAGAATTCCTGAAAGTTGGCAAGAATTGTACGTTTTGATTCATCTTGTTAGACATTTGTTATTTATTCTTATTGATGGTCTCTCTCTCTCTCCCTGTAATAGCTTCTGACGGGTTAAAATCCCAGCTATGCCACGCCCCCATTCCGCCATATTATGTGTCGAACATGCTTAACAAGAACGGGATGATGACCGACGGGAATTTCTTAATCCGGGAGAGTCGGAACCAGCACTCCGCCTACACCTTGTCCCTGTGCTTCCAAGGCTCGGTCATGAGCTATCGGATAGTGTACAGCCCGGAGGAAGGATATCTCTTCCAAGACCCGAACAACAGGGGCACCGAGGCGGAGACCCACAAGGTATTCACCACTTTGCTGGAGCTGATCGATTATCACAAGGAGTTCACGGTTAGTGGGACTTACTAGTAGTACTGACTAGTGGGCTCATCTGATGTAGTTTCTGTTGACCTGGATGGCTGATAGTCATTGGAGTACACTTAGACTTATATAATTGACCACTATTAAAAGACCGGTTAATTAATTTATAATTATAACTGATTTGAGATCTGGGGAGGTGGGAGGGGCTGATAATGTTGGTTGTGAAATAGAATGATGAAGTTGAGTACAAGTCTTACAATTATTGTGTTTAGGAGGGCTTACCTGCAGTGCTGAAAATGAACTATGCTCCTGATGTAACCGGTCCTATCCCGTTACTGAAAGTACAGGAAAGAACTCTAAGCAGAGGTATGATGCTTCATTGAGTTATTAGTTTAATTGACTATTATAATCACAAATTTGTTAGTTTATTATTTTATAAGATACGTGTGTGTTTGATCTTGTGTGTGGTATTCAAATCATTGAGCCTTTGGTTTAGTGTTGACAATTTCCATCACCTTGGTATGATATATGTAAAGGATACTAAATATGGCCTAGCTGGTTGCACTGAAGAGTATGTATGAGGGAGGATTGTGTTCCTGTAGGTTCCTTGAACAGTGGCGGCAACCCTTCCTTCCCCACTCACATTGAACCTCCATTCAACGACCGCACTTCCACCTCGTCTTCGACCGGCTCTCCGCACAGCTCCTCCAGCTCCACCTACATGCCAACTATCGACCATCCTGCTGCTCCATTTCCTGGACATGGCATACAAGATCCTGGTCGAATAGGAAGTGACAGGAGACAATTGACAGAATCACCGTACATTCAAGAACTCATGGAAAAAGGTGTAAAATTTTTCCGTTACACCGACCTCATCACAAAGAAAGAATTGGGTCATGTAAGTGTTTTTTTTTTTTTTTTTTTTTTTTTTTCTTTTTGTTTTTGTTTATTTTAATGTTTATACATTTATCAGTTTGTAGCTATTAGCAGAAAATCTTGACACAAATGTAAAATTATTTGAAGCCTATATTGGTTGTTGTGTAAGCACTTAGTGAGGTGACTTGAGTTGTGGGTGAGCTGTTAAGGCTGGTGGAAAGCTAAAAAGTTGGTAAAGGATCTTCACCAGTTGGTGACACTAAAGGTGGTTGTAGAGGCAATTTATATTAGGATAGCTGAAGTAGTGTACTAATGATACCTTACCTAATGTATTCTCTACAGGGTCACTATAGCACTGTGTATCTGGCAGAGCTGGGGTCCAGCTCAGACGTGAAGAAAGTGGCAGTGAAGATACCAACTATGAAGGAGACGAACGTACAGGAAGTAAAGTTTGACCTCAAGAGAGAGATCCTTACCATGAACTCCCTGGATCACCCCCACATCGTGAAGCTGCTGGGAATATCCGAGAGTGAGTGATGATAGAGGGCGTGGCACATGTCAACAAGTTGTTAGTCTTATGAAATAAAACTAGTGGGAACCACGAGAAGGTGCGTATATATATATTGTACTTATTACATGACTAAAAGTGTGATATGGTGAAATATTTCATGAGCAGGCCTAATTTATTTTCACGAGCCAAAGAAAGGTAGCTGTAAAAAGTGGTGAACTTAGCTATAAGTACAAGGGTAATGAGCTTGCGCAATACAGCGTGAAATAACAACCGCGAAATATTGCGAGTTATTTCACGGGTCACGTACCTAAAAATATCACTGTGAAGATATCTAGGGTGGAATATATATATATATATTATCAGCATTACTTTGTGTTTACAGCTAAACACTTCCTAGACTTCATTGGCACGATTCCTGTGATGATAATGGAGTTTGTGAATGGCGGGTGCCTCAGGGGATATTTGAATGGCATTGACAGAGTTACGTTATCTATGGATCCCACAAGATATCTCAAGATCAAAGAAAACTTTCTGCTCTATGGCAAGCAGATAGCAGACGGCATGGGTTATCTGGTGAGGAAGGAAGGGACTAGAAATTATGACAACACAATTTATAATATAATGAAAGATACAATCAATTCAGTTTGCTAATAATGAATAAAAAATAAATAAATAGATATTAAATAATAATAATAAATTTAGCAAATCTTAATAAAATTCAACATATTTGTGTTACAGGAAGACAGAAAGGTCATTCATCGAGACTTAGCCACAAGGAATGTGTTAATGGTGTCAGAAAAACACGTGAAGATCTCTGACTTTGGATTGGCTCGAGAGAAGATGGAGGAATCAGACTACTACAAGTCCAAGTCCACCACTGACTTGCCGGTGTACTGGTACTCCCCGGAGTGCCTGGACACGTTCAAGTTCAGCACCAAGGGAGATGTGTGGAGCTATGGTGTCACTCTGTGGGAGATGTTCACCATCGGAGAGAAGCCTTCAAAAGAACTCAACGAAGTCATGAGAAAAGCAGGGCCAACAATAACCCATTACCAAGCGGTAAGACTAAGGGTTTAATTGTTTGTTTGTTTGTTTTATTAATTTTTTTCATTAATTATTATTATTATTTTATTTTTTTATTGCCTGTTATGGTGAAGACCTTTTATATATATTTTTTTTAACTTATTGATCATGTCTGCGTGTGCAGCTGGTGAATTGGTACAAAAGTGGACGAAGATTGAGCAGCTTAAACTGTGAACCTCACGTCTACAAAATCATGAGCCAGTGCTGGAACATCTTGCCATCTCAGAGGCCGACATTTGTGGATCTCTCCAAGCAGCTGAACGACCTACACATGCTAGTGAGCCAGCGCAATGCTGGCAAGGTAGCAGGCCCCACCCCTTCAACAGGAAGTACTAGCAGTGCGGCCAGTAACGGTGTCACTTCCCCTCAGACTCCCAAGGGTGTGAATTTCTTCACAAGCAGATCGGCTGCGACCATTGCTTCGCCACCCATCACACCCATTAGCAGCATGCCCCTTTTGGGAAGTGCTAATTCCTCCAACAAGCCTGTCACGCCCCCATCATCGATTGCTACCGCCTCTTCTCAGCATGGCCCTGGTTTCCCAAGTCCTTCCCAGCAACCTGCAAATGGGTTTCCCGCCATTCCTTCAATCATGGGCAGCAACAGCGGTGGCAGTGGGAGTGCAAGCCACACCCCTTTCCCGTCATCTCATTCACAGTGGACAGGACCTCCACTAGCAACGTAACCACCTGTATTCAATACCCTTTCGTAGCCTCTGACTTTATTCTCTTCAGCGGCAACATTCTCAGTTCTTCCCACATCAACCGAACTTTGCACTTCCACTCACTGCAGTCAAATTGTTCACCGTCTGTCAAAGCTGATGACAGCTCTTACTTCTGTTGCATAATCTCCTGTTTTCAATCACTCTATTGTAGCTGACTTGTATTTTTTTATTATTATTTTCATTTTGATGGAATTCAATGCACTTTGCTTATCTTGTCTTTGGTCACTTGTTCAATTCTATGAAGTGTTGGTTTTGTTCTCTAGTTTCATAATACAGTGGAGCCTCTGACAGTGAACTCTTTAGCAAGCAAATTGCCTCTCAAGTTATCAAACTTTCCGCTTGCCCCTCTAAATAGAAAAGTATTGCTTATCATATCTTGGAGTGAACAACCCCTGATTTGTGAACTGAAAAATAAAAGCCTAGGTCCCAAATTGTTCTATTTGATGAGGTAAAGGGTCAAACTACATTAACTCTCTAAAATTCCCTACCGAAACAGGCTGCACACTCGATACTGTTGAAAGAGGTGTGTTATATGGCTTCGTTATGACGCAGGAGTCTGCATTTTTCAGTTTGGGGAACTTCTTTTATAGGCCAATGGTTTGTGGAATATAAGCAGCAGTTTTTGATCCAGTGTATGCAATGTAGCGTTTTATCCACTCATGAAGGAGATAACTACTTCATTTATTGTAGCTAGTCTGTTAACCAGCCAGTCCCTAAGTGAAACACATATGTTTACATGAAACTAACCTTGATCTGTGAGTACTTAGCTAGTAATTTTTGTTTACAATTTTTCTGTAGTACTGTATTGTGTCTTTTTTGTGTGTGTTTCAGCTGCAAGGAATGTACGCATGACATCAGGGTATCTGGAGAATTTCTATAATGGTTCCTGACATCCTGTCTGTTACACATCATTCATTTCACTGGCAGCTGATATAGCTTGCGAACAAATGGGATTTGCAAGACACCTTGCGTTCAATAGGATTTAACTGGAGTAAGTAGTGTGTGTGTGTGTGTGTGTGTGTGTGTGTGTGTGTGTGTGTGTGGAGGTGTGTATGTGTGTGTGGAGGGTGTGTCTGTGTGTGGAGGGTGTATGAGTGAGTGGATGAGAGATAGAGTTGCTGAATTCTGAGCTTCAGAGCCCAGTACTATACATATACATATATATACTATATTTCGGACAGACAGATGCTCAACGATAAGCATTCCAGTAGCCATACTTTAAATTTTTTTTATAAAAAATGCACTCATTTCAATATTTTTATTACAGGAAGTACTACGTCAGAGCAACATATAAGCAAAAAAAACTTTTTTTTAATCGGAGAATCAAGAGTGGTGCAATACCAAGAATTCTCGGCTCTGACTGCTGAAAGGTTAACTCTAAATGCCAGCCAGAGTCTTTACATTAAAAAAATACCTGTAAAGAAATAGGTAATTCAGTCATTCTCGGCTGAAATAATTATAATAATAGAAAAATTTTCTCGTCCTAACAGCCAATATTGTTAATTAAAACTTAACCCGATGTTTCGACTTCTTGCTAAAGTCCTCTTGACCCCTGAAGAGGACTGTGGCAAGAAGTTAAAACATCAGGTTAAGTTTTAATTGGCTGTTAGGATGAGAAAAATTTGCTATTATTAATACATAGGTAGTATGTCACAGCACACCTTTTAGATACAAACTGCCTATTATAATCTAATACTTTTGATTATATGAGTCCACAGCGACTGGTGGAGGTTAGTGTTTGCGTGGAGTCTTTCCGTCTTAATGTATGCGGATATGGGTTATTCAACTGCAGTGCCAGAGTTCAATTGCTGTGTCATATTAAGTAACAACCGAGCCAGTTCACGACTACATCTGCCTATTCACCTACTACAGTAGCTAGTATGTGTATAGGATTAATGTGGTGGGATAGTTTACTCATACCAGATCTGAGGTTTATTGACATAAATTTGACTTGATTGGCTTTTAACAGCCAAGCCAAGGCGTTGTTCTTCATAACCATGAATATGTTCTCTTACTTGTGCAAGACGATTCTGTCTGTCATGCTCTGATTTTGGAGATTACTGACAATTAAAAGTAATCAGAATGATGATTTATTAAATTACAAGGATGGGATATCAACAGATGAGTCTTTCAGATATTACAAGCATCTCTCATTAAAACAATACTCCTTAGTTACATATCTATCTTTTTTTTTTTCTTTTTTTTTTCCAGTATCATATCAACAGATAAGTCTTTCATATATTAATTTTGGGCTGATTAAAAAAAAACGCGAAACTTTCAGGTCCACGTGTAGGTACTAGTTTATGTTGGTAATGCCCCCTATCGTAATAACATTAGCAAATAACTTCTTGCTGCCCGTTATGTTTTTGCTTTATGCTGAAAAGTTAACCTTATGCTGGAATTGGAGTTTCGCGTTGAAAATACATATTGGTGAGGGGCTCTGGCCTGCTTAACTTCTCTTATGAAGACAGCTTGTTCGAACTATATAGATTCCTGATTAGGAATAACCTACTCTTTTTGTCTTAGATGATTTTGTAATAGCGAGCTAGTGTATATGTAATAGTGCTGAGGATTTGCACCTTTGGTGTTTCATTAGATTATGAATTCTATGCCATCAGACCCATAAAGCAACCTGACAGAATAAACTACAATACTGAAGAAAAAAAGATAGATATATAACTAAGGAGTATTGTTTTAATGAGAGATGCTTGTAATATCTGAAAGACTCATCTGTTGATATCTCATCTGAAAGACTCATCTGTTGATATCTCATCTGAAAGACTCATCTGTTGATATCTCATCTGAAAGACTCATGATATCTCATCTGAAAGACTCATCTGCTGATATCTCATCTGAAAGACTCATCTGTTGATATTTCATCTGAAAGACTCATGATATCTCATCTGAAAGACTCATCTGTTGATATCTCATCTGAAAGACTAATCTATTGATATCTCATCCTTGTAATATCTGAAAGACTCATCTGTTGATATCTCTCTTGTAATTTATGTTGTTTAAAACAAAATTGCTTTGTAGCTGGTAAGAGTAGTAGTTGTAGTAGTAGTACATAGTGCAGTGCTTCTTTTGTATTACATTCTATCTGAACAAAGTTAAAGAGGGATTATTATTGTGGTTATTTAGCTGCTCGAAGACGAGGCAATTCTTGTGGCTCATGCTCAGGACCTGATTGTGATTCATGTATCATCAATTATAGTGAGTCACTTACTTCATAAGCTAATGTACAATATCAGATATTTAATACCCCAGCATTACTTTAACAACATAAGCTGTTAAAACATTTGTTATTCCAGCTTTCCTTTGAATGGCTAAAATAGAACTCTGTTTAGTTTGCTACTATAATGCATCAAGATTTTTAACATTGAATATGCATACTTAACCATCACTGTCTGATCAACCTATTGCCTTTAATTTTACTGCATTCTTCACAATAACTGTGTGTTTGCTTGTACAATCTGACTGAATCAGAGAGGGCTAAAATATAATAATAATAATAATAATAATAATAATAAGAATAATAATAATAATAATAATAACAGCAAACTAATAATGTTTGGGACTGACATTAGGTTGTGAAAGATCAACTGTAAATTAGAAGTAGTAGGCATTTTCTGAATGTTTTTCAATCAATGATTCACATATGAATGTCAATGTAATAGCTTCGTTGATGTTGTTGTTTTAATTTAAAATTAAAATATGATGTTTTATAGGTGCAAGATTTCCTGCTTGGGTAATTGCTATAATAGTCCTGGTCGTACTACTGGGATGTGGTTGCACGTGCCCCTGCATTGTGCTTGCTCGCCACACGCGCATGGAATCAGACGAACGATGCCAGAAGGCAAACTAATGTCAATCGACAGGCACAACTCTACCGGCAGGCTCAAACCAATCGACCAGTACACGTTAGTATACCCATTGACAATAGACGCAGCCAGAGTCCAGTAAGTTCATCAGTGCATCCCACTGTTGTTCGTTCTTTTGACCTAGCGCCTTCCAATGTCCCATTCACGACTTCAGTGTCTAATGACAGCACAAAGCAACCTAGTGAACTACTCCATGAAGAAGCTCCTCCTGATTATAGTGTGGCCTCTGAGTACAATTCAGTGCCTATGGAAGGTCACAGTGTAGGACTCATGGAGGAAGAAGCTCCTCCTTCATATGATAGAGCAATTCAGCAGAAAACTGAGAGCACAGAGTGCTAATTTTTATTATCAATCAATCGCCATCGAGCAGAAAATAATAATTTATTCTTCAATTAAATATCACACTTGTCAACAAGTGTCATTCTTAATCCACTATTTAATCATTTTTATTTATAAAAAGGGAAGTAATAATAGTAGCTATACAATAATGGTAATAGTTATAATAGCCAATAGTAAAACAGAATGGTGTAGTTGGACCTGCTCATCGAGATCTCTGGGGTACCACCTTGCACAAGAATGGGGCCATGCGTGAGAGAAGTCTATCAACTAGCTACCTGTTCTTTGTACTGTGCGTGGTATGGCTATCATGGCCTTTTATTTATTAGTACTTTAATGTAAGAGCAGTCCAAAGGTAAAATGGTACCCATTGCACGTATTAATTAAGTTAATTAACATAGGAAAAGGTGACTAATTCAGGTAATGCTAATAAAGCTATTAAACTGATAAAAGTGGTAGCCATTGGGGAAAAACAAACAAACCTCAACTTAATGCAATGACAATTAAAGCACAAATAGAATAGTCAAAACTAGCCAATGGGTTTTTAAATGTCCCTTTTTATTCCATAAAAACGTAAGTTCTAGAGATGAAAATCTTTCAAATTTTAAACTACTCGGCCATCCTCAAGTGATCTTTTATAGTCCGGTTCCAGCTAGACTCCGACCGGGCAGAGTTTGTGGCAGTGACACGTGTTTTCAGTTTTGTCCTAAGTTGGCGCATGGGTAATTCTTAACTATTATGAACCACCCTTGAGGATAAGCGGTTATTTACAGCGCATTTTCAAAATTAAATAGATTATTCTTGATTTGTATTTCCTCGGGAAAAAAACTATTTCGTACTACTCTCATGTATACAGGTAAGTAACAAATCCCCTGAGACACGCTAAGTAAGCTGATAGACAATTGAGTAATTGAGGACTTGAAATTAAATATTCTAGACTATTTCTAGCACGTAGACTCACAGCATGCAAAATTAATAAAACGATATTCTAGACTAATTCTAGTAGTTAAAAAGTAGTAGAAAATATACCCAGAGCTGCAAAATTAATTAACAACAAGTCTCTCTTTTTCCACTCCTCACATTTTCCTGAATATATGCCCACAAAACTGATAACTATAGTCATACAATTATTGCAAAAACAATGAAATTTTTGTATTGTAAAGTATATTATTATATTTATATAGGAATTCTGCTACTATTCACAATAGCTAGAGGTAAGACTTCATTCAATCATTTATATACCAGCACTTTTGTCGGACATTTGGCTGAAATTATAAATATGTGAGATAGAAAGCAAGCCTGTCTATCCTCCACAATAAACAGCTTGTGTCTCAGTGCTGGAATAGCACTCAGATTTATTCAAGTAATAAAATAGTGGAACTGAAGATAATAATAATAATAATAATAATAATAATAATAATAACGATGAGGATGATGATGATGATAATAATAATAATAATAATAATAATAATAATAATAATAATAATAATAACAACAACAATAATAATAGATAAAGGACAAATGAATGAATGTGTAAATAAAAAGAATTAACAAGTTCAGTAGCCTGTGTTTCCTAGCACTGCTACACAGTTCCCTCACTGGACAGCAACTGACAGATGCTGGATCAAAAACTCTGTCAATCTAGGTTCTCCCATTATTGTTTGACTACTTCCTAGTAGCTTGACATATTCTGATTACCAAGTAGAAATTTATCAAGACATGATCGGAATTGTAAGTGTCTCGCTAACTTAGCGTTAATCTATTTGCAATTCAAAACTTCGAATACCCAAATAACTTACAATGAATTGTAAGCCGGTGTAGAAAGAATTATCCAGAATAGATGTGGAAAATGCCTTTCAACAATTAATTTTTTTGACTCCAATCCAGAATTATTGCATTGTAATTTGGATTAATCCACACATGGACAAAGCATAGACATATAGGACATTCCATTATAATCAAATTGTGTGAGATAAGGTCGTCCTCCTAAAATTTGATATGAATACAAATACAAAGCCACAAACTATGGGCTCCTGGGTATCAAACATTTGTTTTTGTTTTTCCAGCACAGACATGTCCTGGTCCAAATGACGAACCCATTGATTGTCGTGGAGACTGCACAAGCGATTCTGACTGTTCAAAAGGATCCAAATGCTGTAAAAAAGACTGTGCTTTGTTTGGGCATGTGTACAAGTGCACCAAGACTGTGACAGGCCAACCCCTTACCGATTCCTATGTCTGTCCCACTATTCCAGATTTCTGGAAAGGAGATTGCTCCAATAGTTGTAAGAAAGGATGCAAACAACCCGGCAAGATGTGCTGTCCAAACGGGTGTGGTCAGTCTTGCATGAGAGGAGTTCCGCCTACCCCATTGTGTTTGCACTTAAGGGAGAGTATTTTGAGTAGGCGTCCATTGTTGGGGGAAGTCATTCCTCAGTGCGATGAAGATGGATTGTTTGTAATGCACCAGTGTGAGTCTGTCTCTGGCTATTGCTGGTGTGTGGATCCAGAGAGTGGCATTACTCTCTCTCAACCTGTTCGTTTCAAAGTGCCTAAATGCAGTAAGTAGCTATAGACGGACTTAGGTTATTTATAAAGTTTGGTATTTATTATCCTTGCACACTAGAGCTATGTTCTTAGGCTGCTATTAAGAGCAAAATTAATACAACATTAAGGGAAGATTGAAGGTGGGAGGGGGGGGGGGCTGTGCTCTATGGTATTGGGTGGGCATGAACTTCGTTGGCATTTTATTGCATCCATAGTCAGTCAACCCAAAGCAAGCCAATACCATTATAATTATTTTTATTAGCTGTCCCACCTCCTTAAAATATTGAAATTATAAAATGTTGAAATTATTCTTGCATGACTTAATATCTCACTGCTGCTCAGTCATGGTAAGTATTATTATTATGTCGTGATGGAAAGAAACCAACAGCACCATTCAGAGCGGTCATGTAATACACGGAGATAGAACACATTATAGTTCTAAATTATATCAATACAAGCATTATTTTGTTATCTGTATACTTATTTATCTGTCCTTTTTATTTATTTTTTATTTTATTTTTTTAGATAGTCTGTTTCATCAGATTATAGCAAAGATAGTTTTGGCATCTGCAATACCAGTTTGTGCAGTCATATGCTTCATTTGCATTCCCATAATATTTTATTACAAGCGTACATGGTGTAAAAAGAAAGGGCAAAGAGACATAAACTATTCCATTGATCAGTTGAGAACAGACCAAGATTGTGGACATAGAACCTATCAGAATCCCAACCATGAGCAGCAAATTGAACCCAGTCTGGCACTGTCTGTGGAGGAACAACGGGCTCAATTAGATTCCACGTTGCGAGAGGCTCCACCTCCTTCATATGCCAATAGATTCCAATACAAACGTGTGATGGGTGCTAGTGAAATTATGGGAAAAATGCAAGAGCCTCCACCTTCTTATGATACTGTGGAGATTGCAGGAAGACAGGAAGCTAGCACAGAGAATAATGTGATGGAGGCAAATAACAGCAAATCTTGAAATTTAAAAGAACAATTGTGTCTGCAGCTTTTATCATCCCAACTATATCAAATTCTTTTTTTTTTTCACAACTAGCTATAATTTTAAAGTTACAATAAATGCAATAATTTTGATTTTTTTTACGTTAAAGCGTTCACATATACAGTGTTGAGTCTACATGTCTGATTTGTTATGTTTATAAAACGCCACAAGTCAGTACAGTCTAATGGTAATAGACTGACCTAAAATTTGTATATTGTATAAGTATGACCTAGAGATGATAAGTTTGACAAGATTTCAGCATGGAATTTAGCAAATGAATTATTGTACTAGTCATGAAGTTATTACAGGGTCACTGATGATCTCGTATGAAGGAGATTCATCATCAGTATTCATGACATTGGAGTACAGAGATGAGCTGCGTAATTGGGAGGAGGTGCTTCCAGTAGTTGTGTTGCTTTTGCCCCAACCTCTGTGACTGTTGTCCCAACCTGTGTTACTGTTGCCCCAATCTGTGCTGCTGCTGCCCCAACCTGTGTTGCTGTTGCCCAAATCTTTTTTGCTGTTGCTCCAATCTGTGTTGCTGCTGCCCCAACCTGTGTTGCTGTTGCCCAAATCTTTGTTGCTGTTGCCCCAACCTAAGTGTCTGTTGACCTTTGTGGAGTTTGCCAAGGACTTCGTAGCTCTTGTTGTGATCTCTGCTGTGGTCCCTGTGGTGGCCTTTGAGGTCTACGAATATTTGCAGGGTTTGTGCAGAACAGTATCTTTATAGATTTATATACGAGAAAATGAATAAGATTAATAGTCCAAGTCCAAAGACACCGGCCATCAATGCAGTTATAATGGGGTCAAATCTCTCCTCTAGACTTGGCCCTGTAGTGAGTCCTGGAGCAAAAAAAATAATATATATATATATATAGCGTTGGCTGTGTTGATGTTGGTACATTAGTAATACAAAACGTACACCGCCCCTCAAACAAACATCCTGTTTAATTTTGTATGTAACTAACTCTTCAAGCCTACCTTTTGTAGAGTATTTGGTTTCTTCTTCTATTCTAGAAAAAATTATCAAGAAGTTACGGCTCTTCAACTGCTTGTCAATATCTCCTCAACCCTGGAGGAGTACGAAAGTATTCAGACGTCTTGGACCCTCCGCCATCTGGGTCGAAAGTGGGGAAGACACCGGGAGCCGCCGTACATTTTTCTATTACATTTTTGTTCACTCCGTTTAAAATTTCTTTATTGCAACTTTTTAATTATGTGTGAAATAGTTACAGTCAAATTTGAACTCTACGTACTCTAGGTGCTATAGCAGCGTTGGCTGTGTTGTTTTGTGGCAGTCCAAATTTTGATATTTTTTAATAGTGTAGTGTTGTACTCCACAAATTTTGTGCGTCTTCACACCCACTGTCATTAAACCACCATTAAACTCACTTCTGTCACATACATCTTGAGCACTTACTCCTATTTAGTCATAGTCGGCTATAATTTTTTTTAATTCAGTTATGATAGCTAAAGTTTTTTTCCAATGTAGTTATATTTATATATACATAGCTACGTATTTTACAAACGTCCTTACTCACATGCCATAATAAAAGCCACGACGAGGACGAGCACGTGGTAAGCGCCCAGGTTAGAGGTAGTCTGGCGCGGCCAGACTAGGTTTGGCGCGCGAGACTATAGGTTAGAGGAAGGGGAGTGGAGAGGACATTATTCACTGAGTGACAATAATTCACTAGTGAATAATGTGTCCTTCACTAGAGAATTATGTTCGGAAACACTATTCACTAGTGAACAATGTCCAGCGGGACACTATTCGCTAGAATAATGTCCCCCCTTCACTAGAGAATTTATGTTCGGGGAAACACTATTCACTAGTGAATAATGACTGGCGGGACACTATTCACGGGGTGGGAGCATTGATAAAATAATTTACCGAGATTTACCAGGATTGGAAACGCCCCCAGTAGCCAGCACAAAACGGGCGCGGTAACTATACGTGCGAGTACCGCGCCCGTTTTGTGCTGGCTACTGAACATTAATTACTCGAATACACTTGTGATCATCCATGAATAATGCACAATTACTTTCTTGCATAGGATATTAAACAATTTAATGTGCTCTCTATTGAATATACTCCTAGAAGCAAATTTGCAGCTTCCTCAAATTTTTTTTTGCAGCTTCTTTAATTTTTTACTGCTGAGTTTAAAATGATAGTTAGTGACACAGAGACCATAATATCTGCAAGACCTGAATCAAGTTGGGGTCAGCAATATGTCTTTTACCAATTTTCTAGGAGTATATTCAATAGAGAGCACATTAAATTGTTTAATATCCTTTGCAAGAAAGTAATTGTGCATTATTCATGGATGATCACAAGTGTATTCGAGTAATTAATGTTCAAGGTTGCTCAGTTGCATTATTACAGTACACATGAATAATTTTAAATGGATCTATTACGCTAATTAAAGCAGTATTAATGTAAACTTTCTACGCATATCCCTGTACCATAATATTAAATATAAGGATCACAATCATAATGATTATTGCATTTACTAGCACACACACATGATTCAATTGTTATTATTGTATCAGTAACAGTTGGCTATCTAGCAAAGGGATTATAACAGGAACATTACACACTTTAATTGAAGATGTTATTCTCATTATGTCCATTGAAATGGCTCACAACTATACACTCATGGTGTATAGTTGTTTATTTAGGACAAGTTTGGCTTCAAACCTCCACCTTAAGTTCCTTTTCTAGCCAGCTAGTAATTCTTTCAAGCACAATTTTTTTTTTATACTTTAGAAAATATCCAGTAATCTAGAAGTAGTTATTCCCTGAGTTAGCTCGCCTTATGCAGCTCAGGGTAAGTAGTTAACCAGCTATGGAACCACCAACGAATGTAACAGATGTTACACGCCTTAAGAATAGCGTTTTGTAGTTTCTACGGGCGCACGTGATCCGTTTCCAATCCAGGTAGAATTCTTTTATCAATGGTTGGGAGACAGAATTCACTCCGACAACGTGTGCACGCAACCAACCACATATCCTAGGGGGTGGGTGCATTCCAATACCGCCCCTTTCTATGGAACGCCGTTCATTCGATCGACAGTTCTACAATCTATCATTTGATCGACAGTGCGACAATCGATCCTTCGATTGACAGTTCTACAATCGATCATTTAATCAACGATTGTAAATTTTGTCCAGAACGGCATTCCATACCTTTCTGTTCCCATTCGTTTCTCCAGCTAGTCACTGTTGTGGATCCTCCCTACCAGCACTCATATATTTAATTATTATTATTATTTCTCTATTACTATTATTATTTCTTTCATCATTAGTATTATTATTCTATATCATACTTACCTGTTCTCATATGATTATACTGTTAGGTGTGTCTACCCTTTCCAGATGCTGCAACCATACCATACCATACCAAATCATTTCACTCCACGTGTTACTTCGAATACACAGACTTCTAGAACAATTACGTCATTTCCTTTTTGTATCACTATATAAATATAAATCTTTTTAAGTTTGATCTGCGCGTCTTCTTTTGCTCTGCTCTTCTATTCGTAGTGCTGTATAGGTGGCTAGATTTATTTCCACGGATAAATTAGAGCGTCACACTTACGATCGCGTTTAAGCATGCCTAGAAGAGGAGGTGGTTACGTTGATAACGCTTCGAACAGAAGTCTTGGACGTGTTGGAATGGCTTACGGTACTTGTGTTCAAAGTTCCAGTTCTGCAAGCCGTGCCAGTTCCAGTTCTTACGGCTCAAGCTATGGAGCAAGTAATACTAGCTACAGCAGTGGTGCAAAACCTAGCTATGTAGATAACTCTACTAATAGAAGTCTTGGGAGAGTAGGGAAAGAAGTTGGCACTCATGTTGTTCACAAGGATGGCTCTATGACTCTATCTCCTTCTTCATCAACACATTCTACCATGAGTTCTTCACGTGCTTATGTAGATAATCCCCAGAATCGTAGCCTGGGTAGAGTTGGTGAACCTTTAGGGTCACATGTGCAGCATAAACATGGCGCAACTGCGTCATCATCGTCAACAAGCAGTGCTGTTTATGCTGATAATCCAACTAACAGGAAGCTACAGCGTGCCGGTAAGCCAAAGGGATCTCACGTGGTTCACCGAGATGGATCTGTATCAGTATCATCTGCAATTAGCACAAGTGATCAGCCTGCTACAAGGTATTATAAAGACAACTATTACAATAGAAAGCATGATCGTGTGGGTAAAGAAATTGTGAGATCTTCTAGGTCTCCAAAGACTAACTTATGTAAAGTAGAAAGAGATTTGCTTCAAGACAGTAATCTTGAGGACATTGCAGATATTCTGCAACAAATTGATTTAAATGACTGTTATCGTCCAGTTATTGAGAGCGTCCAATATGAACTTCAGCGAGGTGAAGTAGAAGAAAACTGGGAAAAAAGTGGAAAATTACCTTGTACTAATTACTCTAAAGTTTCGCAATTCATTAGAGAAATAATACCTATGGAGGATCTTCATCTAAAAAAACAAATTGGAAAAGGAGGATTCGGTGAAGTTTATGCTGCAGAATGGAAAAACACCCCAGTTGCTTTCAAAAAATTAATTGTCCAGCAGATTACAAACAAGAAAAAAAAGCAACTTGTGAATGAAATAAGAATTTTTTCAAAGCTCAGCCACCCTAATATTGTTCAAATGTTTGGAGTGGTCACAGAAGACAATAACATTGGAATTGTCATGGAGTACCTTCCAAAGACTTTATTCCACGTTCATTGAAGAAGTCGAGTTCAACCATGAGAGCAAAAAACAATTGATAACTGAAGTCACATCAGCAATTGCATACCTTCATTGTCAAGACATTGCACACTGTGACATAAAATGTCAAAACATTTTGTTGACTGCTCAGAATGTGGCTAAGCTTGCCGACTTTGGCCTGAGCATTATAAAAAATTCTGGGACATCAACTTCTACTCTTTCTGCTGCACCGGGTCAAGGAACTCCTCGCTATTCTGCCCCAGAAGTTCTACGTGGAGAACTGTTAGAGCTTCCTGGACTTAAAAAGGCAGATATCTACTCTCTTTGTTTGGTGACATATCAAGTTCTGGTAGAAGAAGAGCCTTTTGAAAACCTCAACTTGCATCAACTCGCTGAAAATGTCGGTCGTGGAGATTTGCGCCCAAACCTAAAGGAAACGAATATGGCTGAAGTAGTGAAACGACTCTTGGAGAGGGGATGGATAAAAAAAGCAGCTGATCGTCCTGATATCAACAGATTCTCAAAAGAATGGAGTGACATCGATAAAGTCTTTGAACTTGTCTGAGCAAAATTTTAACTTTACACAGAATATTGTTAGGTGTAAAGAACAATTAGCATTTTTAGTTCGTATAGCTTGGGTAGATATACTTCATGGGAAAATTGTAACTAAGATTAATAAAAGTCTTGAGTGAAAATAGGATGGAAAAATAGATGATGTGTTTTGTAAAGTGGATAAGGGTCTTGTAGCTAAATTTACAGCTTTATAAAGTTTTAGTCATAAGATACAGAACTCAGAACTGACTGAATTGTGACAATAAAAATTAATGATTTATGATAACTACTCACAGGAAGTCAAGTTGACCACAAATATGAATAACATAACAATACTTTTATGAACAGTAGCAGATTGAGTTTCTACAGAAGCAGCCAAGGTAGGGTGCCATGGAAGAATAATAGGCTACTAGTGCATCTCTGATGGGTTCCCTGCATATGCAGCTTGCATGGTCGTCACCCCACCTTCTCCTGACCCATCCCCCTTGCTGGAATTTGTCCCAATGGTTGATTGGGTGAGCCCTGTGGGTGTTCCCTCCTCAGCCCTGCACGTACCTGTCAACAGTAGGGGCGCTAGCTCTTACTAGATATTGTGGGGTGGATGGGAGGCATGTTGGATCTAACTGTTCCGCCACTGTCACACTCTACAACGCTCATGCGTATGATATCGGTCGTTGCCTATTAACCTCTGTTATTAATAGGATACTAGTGCATCTCTGATGGGTAACCGGCGTACCTGACTGGACGTGGCTTGCACAATCGTCACAGCAGGTCCAGTGCAGCGTACCGAGGTTACCCGCGGTGAAAGGTGGGAAAGGCATAAGAGTGGAACCCTGCTTGCATGCATACACGGCGGGCGGATAATATTTAAGGAGCACGTGACAGCAAGTGGTCCACAAAAGGATAGTAAAAGGAACGCCAAAGGAATAATAGAGAGCACGGCTATATATAACACCCGATTTTGCATTGTCCACCCCAAATATTGTCTCTCTCGCTCCGCTCGCTGGCCAATTACCTGTGTACTTATTTATCTGTCCTTTTTTTTTTAGATAGTCTGTTTTATCAGAATATAGCAAAGATAGTTTTGGCATCTGCAATACCAGTTTGTGCAGTCATATGCTTTGTTTGCATTCCATAATATTTTATTACAAGCGTACATGGTGTAAAAAGAAAGGGCAAAGCGACAAACTATTCCGTTGATCAGTTGAGAACAGCCCAAGATGGTGGACAAAGAGCTTATCAGAATCCCAACCATGAGCAGCAATTTGAACCCAGAGTGGCACGTGGAGGAGCAAACGTTGCGAGAGGCTCCACCTTCTTCATACGCCAATAGATTCCAATACAAGTGTGTGATGGGTGCTAGTGAAATTGTGGAAGAAATGCAAGAGCCTCCACCTCCTTATGGCAGGAGATTGCAGGAAGACAGGAAGCTGGTACAGAAAATGATATGATGACAGTGAATAATGTGATGGAGGTAAATAACGGCAAGTCTTGAAATTTAAAAGAACAATTGTGTCTGCAGCTTTTATCATCCCAACTATATCAAGTTCTTTTGTTTTTCACAACTATAATTTTAAAGTTACAATAAAAGCAAAAATTCTGATTCCCCCCCCCCCCCCCCTTTTTTTTTTTACGTTAAAGCGTTCACATTAGTGTTTGAGTCTACATATCTGAGTTGTTATATAAAACACTACAAGTCAGTAAAGTCTAATGGTGATAGACTGGCCTAAAATTTATATATCGCATTATTGGTAGACTCAGATAGTAGCACGGAATTTAGCAAATGAATTATTGTATTGTATAGTCATGAAATTATTACAGGGTCACTGATGGTCTCGTATGAAGGAGGTTCATCATTAGTATTCATGACATTGGAGTACAGAGATGAGCTTCGTAATTGGGAGGAGGTGCTTCCAGCGGTTTTGACCTGTTATCTGGCTCCTGGTCTCCAGCCACAACCACTGCTGCAGGAACCAAGGGAGTGGAGTGGTTCAGACAGTCTTGAGTCACATTAGCAGCAGTTCTCTCGGCTAAGTTGGGCCAGTTGTGTTACTGTTGCCCCAACCTCTGCGACTGTTGTCCCAACCGGTTACTGTTGCCCCAATCTGTGTTGCTGCTGCCCCAACCTGTGTTGCTGTAGCCCAAATCTTTGTTGCTGTTGCCCCAACCTAAGTGTCTGTTGACCTAATATTTGTGGGGTTTGCTAAAGACTTCGTAGCTCTTGTTGTGGTCCCTGTGGTGTCCATTGAGAGGTCTACGAACATTCACAGTGTTCGTGCAGAACAGTATCTTTATATATTTATATGCGAGGAAAATGAAAAAGATTAAAAGTCCAAGTCCAAAGATACTGGCTATCAATGCAGATTATAATGGGGTCAAATCTCTCCTCTAGACTTGGCCCTGTAGTGAGTCCTGGAGCCAAAAAAATTAAAAAAAAGTAATATATATATTTTTTAAATTGAGAAGAAAATATTAAAATATACACTTCTTAAAAATTATTGCTCATAGTAGTGCAGCAAGTTGGCAATTATGTTCATGACAGTGTTTATAGCTACACTCAAACTCCCCTAATAAGGGCACAACAATTATATTTGCACTTGTATTTTAAAATATAGGAATTGTAATAACTTATTTATAAATACAATTATACATACTTTGAGGAATGGCTACTTGTATCTAAGGACAGCACACGCCTTTTCCATTTAGATGGAAATGATTTGCTATTGCTTCCCTTAGTAGGCTGCTTAGTAGACTAGACATTTTTGATTGGGGTGAACAGGGTGGGAGCCCAGCTGGGAAGATAATCCAGCTGCTGTAAATTTACTGTACCCTTTACTCAAACTAGCAGCTGTAAGTTGATTCTACAACTAGTCTCCACAGCTGTTCCACCTTGATACCCGGAACTTAGCCCACAATTTTTTTTCTCCCTTGGCAACTCCTCCTAGAACCATGGGTTTGATAATAGAATTAAGGCTCACACAATTCAATTTGACCTAATCACTTCAGTGAGATACAGGAAACCAAAGTACATTAGTATCTAGATCAACCCTGAAAAAAGAAAATGTATTGTTGACCCATGGGTGCAATCCACGGTGATAAAGAAATATCTGCAAGTGGTGTAACAGGTCTCAGGAACTTTATTGGATAACATAAGATAATATAGCTAAAGAAAGTAGGAAGCTTATCTGTCATTGTGAAATATATTCTAACTAGCTAACATTTTTTTATGAAGGACTACACAAGATTAATCAACTTGCGGTTTTAAAGGGTCTTTAAATGCCCTACTGCCTGATGGTGTTAGTATAACAGACAAACAATAGAAAGATAGCTAAGTAATGCAGTACAATTGGAGCAGCTTTTGCAAGTGGCTATTGCTGATCATCAGAAAGTTTGCTCTTCTTTGCTGGTGGTGTTTGTCTCTTTTTGTATGGCCCTCTCTTGTTCACAGGTGGTCTGAGACAGGTAAGGGCAGGTGCAGACTCTAGTGTTTGCTCTTTAAAAATATATTTCAGTCTTTCCAGGTCGTTGGGTTGGGGATACCATGATGCACTCTCTCTCTCAGCTTCATAATGTGAGAGTGGATGGACTGGGGGAGGGGGGGGGGGCCTGTTCCCCCATTAGTCTAGAGCCTAATCTCCATCTCCAATCCAGGGACCCTTAGGATGTGCATTGTGGTATGGCTACAGGGGGTAGAGATAATGGTAATGATAGTAGCTGCCACCGGGTTGTGCTTAGCTATTCCCAAGAAGCACAACTGAAAAACTGGCACATGCTCAGCATCAGGCCATATATACCACCCACTGAGCATGAGCATGAAAGTCATGTGACACAGGAAGTGATTAATAATTAGGTAAAGAATGCTACAGAAATAAGCTGAAGTTAGTTACAGTCGGTAAAGGTATATATATTCATAAGTCATCATATCAGTGCCCTGCACTGTGTGGTGATGATTCCACCACATGCATCTTCGGTAAAATTGTAGCTGAAGGAAACTTCTCTCGGTAAAACTTCAAAAACTTGGTAATATGTGATTCTAATAAATTAGAATAGTAATCATAATTAATATTTTTAAATTTTTAACATTACCTAGGCCAGTGACTGCTTCATCACTCATATAATGAGAAGAATTGTAGCCGCCCCTGTGGCAATGGCCAAACAAGTCAAATCCGTCCATAAACAAATTGGCCGCCTTCTCAGCACATGACTTGGACGAGGGGTAGTTAATGCTGACTGCTCTGGTTCCATCACACAGAGTGGTGATACTAGCAGACTTGACCATACAACTGGTAAGTTAATGTATTTTTTCAATATATTTTATTTATTTACCTTGAGAAGTTTATGGACATGGCAACAAACGTGCCCCCTTGGTATGCCTGCCTCTTTACATTCAGCTGGTCCAGGCTTTTCTCAAGGCTGCTGTAGTAAGGGCCTTTTGTGTCATCACGTTTCCTTTTGAGTACAGCTTCAATATCTCCTAATTTGGTTTCGTATTACATTTGTCATCAACAGCCTAATTATTACTCAACCCCATATACCAGATCCTTCTTCTTCCTTTTGGCAGTGTCTAACTCGGTCACAAAACTCTGGTGCAGTGGACTAGTGGTGACATCATCCACAGTTAGAGTTGAGTAAGTTAGTAGATCTGAAATTACTTCAGCATACTGAACAGATGTCTTCACTTCTAACTGTAGGTTTGACCATTTGGTCAGCATATCAACACTGTCACTTTGAAAGCTTCCAGCTGAGGCACCTTCTATGGCCACAGAGAAATCTAGCTCTTTGCAGCGCTTCTCAAGCAACGTGTAATCCAGGAATGCATACCTACACAAACCGTAAGTTTTTTATTGCTCCTGTTTTATACCTAATTAAATTCTCACATTTTCCAGTGGGATGTCAAAAATAGTCTCTCCAATGACATTGTTGTAAAAATTTTGCCATTTTAATGTCACCAAGACCTTGTGAAAGGAAACGGGAGTGGTCATCTTTCAAGGTCTGAAGAGATCGCAAAGGAAAAGGGCTTCTTTGGGTTGCAGGTACGGACAAGTCGGCACTGGTGATGTGGCACCATAGGCAGTTGTGCCGACCTTTAAACAAATGTATGTGCTCTATATTGCATAGCTTAAGACAGAGACCACTCACCACTTGCACCACTCAGTCCATACATCTTACAAAGGAACTCGTAGTCACCAGAAAGAAACAGACGCACTGAGCAACTCCTGACAAATATGCAAGTAATAGGGATAATGAAGGTTAGAAAATTTCTTACTTAATCTGCATTCCCCTGGGCTTCTATGACATGCTCTTTATACATGTCTAGGGCTGTGTGCTAATTGATAGTGGAGTCCCCAGCTTTGAAAACAGAGAGCATCATAGTAGTCTTTCAGACAGTCAGGGCTTGCTGACAAATCCGCTACCACTAGCTAACAAACTCTTCAATGTCTTAAAACGGAACTGGTGGAAGTAGCCATAATGCCTCCTCCATTTGGGCATAGTGATGTTCCATCTTAGACATTGGGAAGCTAAGGACACTGGCTTCTATGCACTCTCATGATTTTGCATTAATATGGCACCCAGACCGAAGGAGAACCATCAACATTTACTTTCGTGATAGCCTTTGGGTCATAAAGCACTATTATTACTGGCAATTGAATAAATTCCTCTCTTCACTTCAGCAAAGGCATGATCTTGTTTAGGACCCCAAGCTCACTCAATGGTGAAGTAAGAGGGAGGGTTGGGGGGGGGGGGGGGGGGATATTTATTTTATCACCATTGAGCATACCTCATCAATTCTATTCAATAAAAATAAGCTGTGTATTACAATGGCCAGCAACTGGTAGGTCAGCTGTCAGTATGCACAACCATGTCTCTGGCCTCTTGGGCAAAAAAGAGTGAAGAATTGTTGGTCCTGATGAAAGTTCAGCATTTTCATGATGCCATGTTGATGCATATCCACAAAGTTAAAACAAATTTGAATTGACAGGCAATGCTAACGAATTCCTAAAAAATGAAAGAAAAGCATTAGGAGCAATTTATAATTTCTTTTACATTGTAGCTAATAACCTGATGTGCAGCTATGTGTGTATTGTTATGTTATTCATATTTTGTGGTCCACCTTATTTCCTGAGTAGCTACTATAAATCATTAATCTTTATTGTCAGAATTCGGTAAGTTCTCAATTCTGTATCAATGCAATTTTCTGTGAATAAAACTTTATAAAGCTGTGAATCTAGTTGTAATAGGACCCTTATCCACTTTAGCTACAATATCTGGCGATGAGGATGTCTATGCCACACAGTTCTACTTCAGAGTTCAAATATAGTGTGGAAGAATGGAATTATTACACTGAATGCTTGATTCACCATTTCATTGCAAACGATGTCAGAGAAGAGGAGAAGGCTATTCTACTTTCTGTGTGTGGTGCATCTACTTACAAGCTAATCAGAAGTCTCTTAGACGTCGCAGCAAAGTCCTACATCGAAATTGTCGACATGATTGGGGCACACTACAACCCTAATCCTTCACCAATTTTGCAGCGATTCAAGTCCAACTCGAGAGTGCGTTCACTGGGTGAATTGATCGTTTCTTACAGTGCAGCTTTGCACAACATTGCGAGTATGGTGATACCCTTTCAGCCATGCTCAGAGATAGACTGGTGTCTGGAGTCCGTCATAGTGGGATACAGAACAAACTTCTCTCGGAAAAGGATCTATGAAAAAGCATTCGAACATATGCTTTCTTCAATCTGCAGCCTCCATCTCTTTAAACTTTAGCAATAACAGAGGGTATGTTCCTTCTCATTAGCTACATAGGCCACAAGGTTGGCAACAAGTGCACAGTAAGATTTGGGCTTGTCTCCCTTTGCAGTTGTCTTAGAGGACGTGTTTTTCCAATTGTTGTTTGGCGATGGTTTGAAATCGGAAGGTTTGGAATCAATGGACTTGCTGGTCAGGATTCTGTTCCTAGTATCCATGATTTCCACCATCTTCTCGGCATGTGGTACCTTGTCAGCAGTTTCCAAGAAGCAGTATCATTCCTGGGAGAGCGTATTGTCCATCATATGGCCTCAAAAAATGCTGTGACCAGTTGAGATGCAGAGCCATCACCGAACTTGTCAATGATGTTAAAGTATTTGGTTAGCAGCTCTGAGCAAGTAGCGGTGCCTTTATCAGCGTCTCTAAACTAAGGGAGCTTCTTCAGCTTCTTCAGCTTCACAGCCATGTCAGTGAAGACTCAACCTGGGATGGTCAAGCCTGGTCTTAAGTCTTCCCTCCACAAACTCAGATAAATTGCCATTATGTAAAGCATCCTGGATCATGGTAACTGCTGCTGGCTCCTTGATACATTCCAGCAGGAAAGTCAGCTGCTCATCACTGGAGAGTCCCGGCATTTTGCCCAAGTTGTCTTTGAATCTTCTCCAAAAGAATCGCCAATCAGACAGGTCTCCAGAGTAGATGAGCAAAGGTAGAGTTCTTGCTTTCACACCTTGTCTGATGGACGTAGCAGGATCTGCAGTAGTGCTAGCAGTGGCGGCAGTGGAAATAGGTTCTGATGAGGAGTAGATGAACAAAGGTAGAGTTCTTGCTTTCACACCTTGTCTGATGGACATAGCAGGATCTGCAGTAGTGCTAGCAGTGGCAGCAGTGGAAGTAGGTGCTGCTGAGGAGGTAGCTGTGCCAACACACTTGATATTATTGACTCTATCCTCATAGTCTTGAAGAGGTCTTTGATTGGTGCAGATGATGCTATAGTCTGCTATTGCGTTGGTAGTGAAAGCATTGGTAGTGAAAAAGAGTTACTCGCTCAAGGTTCTCTGAGAAGTTCTCACCATTTGGACGCTATTCCTGAAGTTGGTGCCCCCATCCTCGTCACCAGTGTAACTTTTTTTAAATCTCTTTAGTTTGATCAGGCCCAACCTGTCGACAACTCCAGGTCTATCACAATCAATCTTTGCGCCCACAATTTAATCTCAGTGCCCAGAATGGAACTATAGTGCCAGAAATTTTCAAATGGCATCAACCCACGAAATTTAATGTTTTTTTAAACAAATCATTTGCCGTAATAAACTGGATAAATTAGTAGCTGAAGAGACAAAGGCACAAAAATGAAAGAAAGATATAATTGTCAAGATTCTACATCCCGCTTCAAATGGAGCACGACGGATTGTGTATTGTAGCTTATCCAATTTTGAATTAGGATGCAGCCTCCGTGGCTTGCAGCTGATTGATATTACCCAGTACTATTCCAGATAGCTATGTCTTCAGAGGCAGATCTAGGATTATTTATTGGGGGATCTCAAGAAATTTTCAACTTAGCGAGAGCTACTTATGGAAAATGTTGTATATATTGTATATTGTAATATTCATTCACACAATAACTAGCATTATAATCTGTCTTGAACTGACATAATGAACAGCTACAATTATTAAGGAAAATTAAAACTAAAAAAAAAAAAAGTTTACAAAGAAAATGAGTGAATAGGTAAGTTAATCATGAAAAAAAGTGAAAACTGATTTCATGGGAAAAAATGAAACTACAAAGACATTCTAAATATTGAAGTAGTTATTACATATAGCTATAATTCAACCATGAAGAAAAAATGAATAACCACTAAATACAATACTATTCTGTCAGGAATTAATGTCATACTTGCTCAGCAAACAACTCAGCGTTAATATAAAAGGACGACGAATAGCAAAAATCCTGACTCAGCATATCCGTAAGTAGGGTGCGCTCATTACACGATCGCGATTATTGGAGGTGGAAAAACGAATAGCAAAAATCCTGACTCAGCATATCCCTAAAGTAGGGTGCGCTCATTACACGATCGCATTATTGGAGGTGGAAAAACAACCGCAGACAAAAAGTTATCGGTATTATACTTTTAGACTAGCTTAAAAAATGAGGGCTCTTTCTGAAAAAAAAAAGGGGGGGGGGGGCTCGTACGATACCAGTCGAGCCCCCACTAAATCCGCCCTGGTCTTTGTTACAAAGGATAAAAAATGAAACAGCATAATTGGCGAGCGAGCGTAGCGAGCGAGACAGTATTAGGGGTGGATAATGCAAAATCGGGTATAATATTATGTTATATATATGTATGTATGTATGGATGGTATGTATGCTCTTTAAACGCGCGCGGGGAACGTTTTTCTCCTAAAAACACGGCTATTTAGGCTTGACTCCAGTTTATTCTGAAACTACAGCATTAAGCAAACCTTACTTTATACTTAAGCTCCAAAGTATGAGAAAATTTCTGCTAAAACGCTTGTTTTCAAGACACAAAAAGTTGATTCGACAGGTTACTATGGCATTGAAGACCCTTTTCCAGACTTAATTTCAAAACTTCGCCGTTTTATGGGGGGATACGGAGTGCCGGTTGTTGGTTGTCAAGAGCCGTTGGTAGTCAGAATGCAGTAGTATTAATGCTATGGAAGCTACTACTTCTCGAGGGAAGCTGAGATAAGTACGTAATTCCATATTTGTTAGCTAAATATGCAAAATTAACTCTGGCCTTTCTTTTTTGTAGCTAAGAGCTAGTCAACAGTGACTGGTAAATTCAAATAGTCAGATTGGCTCAAATTTGGTACTACAAAAGTTACCACTGCTCACGAAAATGAGGTAAGAAAGTAATTTTGTATTTGTGTGCTAAAATTGATTGTCTTTTGTTTTGTAGGTGAGAGCTTGTTGTCAAGAATTCAAGGTAATTCAGATGGTCAAAGTAACTTCAATTTGATACTACAGAAGTTATCAATACTCAAGAATGATGTAAGTAGTAATTCCATATTTGTTGGCTAAAAAATTACAAATAATAACACTGGTTTATTTTTTATCGTAGCTGAGAGCTTGTTCAAGAGTTACTGGTGATTGAGATTATCAGAATGGTTGATGTTTGATACTACAAAAGTTACCATTAATAAGGTAAGAGAGTGATTTTGTATTTGTTTGCTGAAATCAAATGTCATTACTGCTATTTGCATGAAGTAAGCTAAAACATAGTAACATTTTATGTTACCTAACTATCAGGCTCGCTCGCCATTTGTGCTCAAGCACACCACTAGTATTGTAGAATGTTGCCGCAACCCCTACCAATTATTTGTCTTGGTCCTAAATTGATTAATGCGCAAGCTCGGAGTTAGCTTCCGAGTTAGTACGGGTATAAAAACGGTGGAGCTGAAACAGCGTCACTATTTCTGGTCATTGGAAATAGTATTTGGGTTGTTGGTGGAGCTGTGATCGTGAGCGACGTGAACGCATTGAGCTGTTTTCTGGCAGAGGATCTAGTGCGTCTGTGTTTCTTCTGTTGTACTATTGTACTTGTATCAGGCTACGGTCTGGCGGCACCATTGTTTCCTACTATCGAAAACAAAGCATTCTGTACCTACTTTACTGGTTAGTCTCAAATTATAATTGTAGAAAATAAGTGTCGCTTAGACTATTTTAGCTAGCGGTCTACTGCTATAAAAGATAATTTAATTGTTTTTATCTTCAGATATTGATTTTGGATGGACGTGTTTGACATTTGAAGATAATCACTCATGTTATTGGCAAGCCTCAATTGGAAGATGGATGAATCAATCTAGCTATTGCAACCATGCTAGATTTGGAGAAACCTTGACAAAGTGGTTTAAAGATGTTGAAACTTCTGAAGTGAGTGAATATGCATATTAAAATTAACTAGCCATAACATTATATTATAGAATGTGCTTATATTACAGCTTATATGTATGTCAATTTCATGATTACAGTTTCTTTATTTGTTGTTTTGTTTACTGTGTTAATTCAGACTCTCTTGTTGCTCAAATTTGTCCTTCTACAAGTGGAAGTTCTTGTTAACATGGCAGCACCAAAGGTCCTATCAAAGTGGTGCCCCAATGTAAGCTTCCTTTCTATTATCTAATATAATACCTACTCTATGATTCTGTCACCATCAGTTCACTCCTTGTGAAATCCTTAAGAACTTCTTCGCATTACTGGTGATATTGATGTATAACCTCCTAAACTACTGGAAATGGAAACACATGAATGAAGCTAGTGTGACTATTTCACTCACTCAATACTGTAAATTGTTATCTAAAATTGAACTATTAGAAAGCGAACGAGAAAGAACTGTTGTAAAGAGCAAACTGCTTCCAATGAAGTTATCAAGCAAAAGGACTCTATTATTAGTGGACTGAGGAGGGATGTGATGCGAGTTCTATGTGTTCTTGAGGATCAGAGACTAATCTCCTCACAAACACTTCAGTGCCAACGATACGTAGTAATCGCTGCCACCAGAATTGATATCTCCCAGCCTCCCTTATGATAGCTCGTCTCTAGAGACTTTGCGCAGTCGCAGAGAGAATATTGACAATAGTTAGAGTTTAACTGTAATTGCACTGACTGGTGAAGAACATCAACTGAACTGATTTTTCAATTTCTGGTGCTGATATACAACTCAATAAATGAGAGCATGACTAGGCATAAATGATGTGATAATGACAGATGGGGTGATGTTACATTAATGAAAGCATGAAAATAATAATGTTCTCAATAGGTGAGATAATGGGTTCAGAGTGATTGATGCACAGCTGGGGTGATATTTCACAGCGTAACACTGCACAGCAATGATTGCTATGATGACAAGACACCCATACATTAACTAAGTCTATTTTTAAATAACAAGCATACTTTATCAGTACAATTAATTAGGTTATTTACAGAATAATTGTTGTGACTGACAGTGTTAATAAAGGGTCGGAGAGTGTGAAAGTGTGTGAAGTTTGAATTAGTGCAAGTAAGTAGGGTTAATTAAAGTGTAATAATCCAAGTATGAAGTATTCATTAGCGGTCTGTTGTTTGTGCTGGCTTGCTTGCATCACATATAGAGGAAGTATATTGCTGTCACTTAAATCACACCATTATGAATAAGAGTACAAACACATGACATAATATATAACTTTGTAAAATAGCTTTAACTTTTTCTTACAGTTAAGGTGTAAAATCATGCATTGTTATGGTAACACTTGAGGCAGTGTTAATTATTAGGTGTAAACACTGCAGTGTTGCAGTAGCACTGACAGAATGTAGTTGTGCAAATTGTTACATTATGACTGCATTTTTTTGCTTTAGGAGTTAGCTACTTATGAACATTAACTATCATTAATTCATGTTATAATATTTACAATGAGAACTATATTTATTTCAATACTATAATATGTTGTTATTTAATTGTTGGCTATCACACTGATACATATTGGCTCAGGGAAGTCTACAAATAAATAGTAAAAACTAAAACTTCGCTGCCATAGCATGCTAGCTAAATCATGCATATAGCTAACATCAATCATTTGGAATGGTGCGTAGCCGTTTGAAATTGGGAGGTAGCCATCAATCAAATAGAAAGAAAACACTAATAGAAACAACAACGAGGAGAAATTTTTCAAGGCCAAGTATGAGGTCAGCCCAATATGCAAGTTTTTGTTTACTGGTGAGCATTCACTAAATGCTAGGTTTGGTAAAGTGATAGTCACACAGTTGCACACTCGCAGAGTTGGAATTGGTCTTGTCTTCTTTATCGGGTGAGTGGGTGGGTTGGAAGTGGTAAATTTTTTTTTTCAACGGAAGTGATACGTAGGTATGATAGCCCAATTTCAAACGGCTACGCACCATTCCAAATGATTGATGTCACAATGCATGATTTAGCTAGCATGCTATGGCAGCGAAGTTTTAGTTTTTAGGTTATGCCCTACAATGTAATGATTCTTATGAGTATTGATTTAAAGAAGTTTTATATGCCTATTTATATACATAGTCAAGTACAGTATTGGAAGATATCTAAGAATTTGGTCAAAACTTCACATTGTGACTCTTCACTCTTTGTAATGGCTGCATTCTGTTGACTAGTTGTGTTTTAATTTTAGGAGTGTTGTGGGACAAATAGGAGATAGTTAATAGGTCTAGAAGATTACAAATGTTCGTTGACCCAGAATTGTTAACTTCAGTTATTAATTTCACTGAACCTGGTTCTTGCCCAATTTGCTCCTTTTTCTCTTCCTACTCCATTTCCCATATAGAGGATGCCACAAGCTTATTTTCATAATACATTATTGGCTACTGAATTGATCCAATTATGGATAAGTACAGTTTTTCCTCACAGGACTATTTCACAATAATAGTTGTATGCAAATGGTAGTTTTAATTTTGTCTCATACTTGTACTTTTTTCCATGCTTTTGGATACTTTGAAATTTTCCTTGGTGTCATGCTGTCTGGACCATGCAGAAACACTAAGAGGCTATAGAGCGTGCTGTCATAAAAGTGAAATGAAATCTTCCTTACTAAATTCATTATAATTGCATATAGAATTTTTCGCTGGGAGTTTAAAGCACTCTAGTGTGTCCCATGCATGTCAGTACTTGGCCATACCAGAGTTTAGTCAGGCATAGCCAGACCCTTTACCTAACCGCTATGCCAGAGAAAGACATGCACCTTGGCTAGTCCAGAGCCAACAATTTGGGATGTGGTTAGTTAACATTTTTTGGTAGGCTCCTAGGCAGCCTTCCAGTGAAATGAGTGGGTTTCTCACCACAAGTGTACATAACAAAGCCCCCCCCCCCCCCCCCCCCCCCCAACTCTGGGCCATACCCATTGATTGAGCCACACTGCTTTGATGCATGGGCCTATAGGAAAGTGTATGTTTCATGTAGATCAGTTTTTGGCCATACTGCAGGGTTGTATAATTTTATTCATAAAATCAAATTTTAGCAATGTACAACTTCCAAAATGCTGAGGACATAAATATTAGGGAGGGAAGAACACTTAGGATTGTGGTAATGGGATTGCAAAATCCCAGGGCTCTCTCTCCTCCCTTCCCTGTGTAAGACTGATTATTATTCTAATTATTCTCATATGCTTTTAATTTTGTCATCATAAAACTCAGTTGCTTTGCGCTGTACTTTTTTTCCCTGTGTTGTACATGTAACGGAAGTGATGTATTCCTTTGTAAATACTACGTTGTGAATACTGTTGTTTTGCTGTGCTTTTAGATTCAGCTTAGGGATTTATTTTTAAACTAGGCTACATAGCTACATGCTATTATCATTCAAATTTTTTTTTAATTCAGCAGGCAGCAGATTGTAATCAGTGAGATCTTGTTAGTGGGCCCAGGAATTCTCATGGTCACATGTCAGTGTGCATGATTAAGGAACATCATCATAATCACGTAAGCAAATAATTTCTTGCAGCCAGTGGTGTAGTTCACTTTATGCTCAGGGAAGTTAATTGAGTTGGAAGAAGTGAAGTTTCGCATTGAAAATGTATACCGGTGAGTGTTTCTGGCCTGTTTAGCTTCTTCTCTTATGAAGAAAGGTTTCCATGTACCATTTTCATTGCTCGAGCTATTTTGATGCCTCATTACAATAGCAAACAGAATGCTTGGAAGGAGATTATAATATTGTAATAGCTAGGTAGTGTTCAATAGTGCTGGTGCTTCATTGTTATTATTAGTGCAATTACATTTGTTCATTGGCTCACCTCTAGCCCACAGTTCCAATCACTTACCTCAAACCACAATGGTGATGCAATCATATGTCCACTCACCTCTTGTCTGATTGATTACCATTCTTGTCAGTTGTTGCATTGATTCTTGTAATATATGAAACTGAGTGTGAATGCGGAATCCAGCTTAGCTATTGCGTGAATACTTTTAAAAAATTGGGTGTATTATAGAAATAGAAGGCTTTATATTTATAGTGTTATAGTAATTGGGTATGACTGATTGACCGATCTAATCCTTGTTGCAATCTTTTTGAGTTGTCCAAAAGTTCATGTTCATTTAAGTTGGGCTTAGAATGGAGTATTTAAAGAGTGCATTATTTTATACTTGTTAATTTGGTACTTGTTTTGTTGTCATGTATCCAGCTGTGCCTTAAACGCGATGGGTTTGAAAAGAAGTGCACAACATTATCGTGTTTCTACTACTAATTGGAAGGATAGCTTCAAAACTGGTCACTTTAGTTTTACTGTTGGTGGGGCTTGTGCGCATTGTCATTTTTATCTATTTTATTTATGTATCAATAATTTTATTGTTATTAGAATGAGGTGTGATCAATATTTGTAAATACCATAGTTAATACCTTCTAAGAAAAGTGTTCCAAATACAACTCGGCACAATGTATAAGCTAACACCACACAGAGTGTTATATTAAAATACTTTACCTGGTGTTATAGCATCTGGAATAGGAACCACACCCATGTGGACTATGTGTGTGTGTGTATGTGGGGGGGGGGGCAGGAAATAGAGGGAGAAATATGGAAAATTGTGCCAGAGGCATACAATCATCGACACATTTTGACACTCACAAAGTCTGATCAAACTGTGACTCAAGATACATTGAATTATGTCCACTCTCTTCCCATAGACAATTATCTAGGAGTTTGCTTGGGGCATTTTTTCCCCATGTCACCCATGGAGTGAGTTCCCCCACCCCCCACCTGGATCATGTATGATGCATGCAGTACATAATAAATTTATTTCATTTTTACACCTTTATCATTTGTGTGATTAGCCATATTCACACTCATGCCTGGCACTTGTAAATACTAAGCCAACTGAATTATTGTATTCTCCAGCATCAAATTAACAATTTATTTATTAAAAATCAACATGTAGTTGATTTAATTACTCTGCCATGCAACCCCAACCCCTATAGAAAAACAAAAAAAGCATTATACAAAAAAGAGTTAACTGTGTATTCAATGTGCATTAATTACAGAGTTTCAATGAACATATAAACAAACATATATACATACAAAACCAGGCAGCTTACTACACAACTTCAGCTGAAAGAGATGCAATGATAAAAGCTCCTCTTGCACCACACACACACACACACACACACACATACACACACACACACACGCACACACACATGCACATACACGCACACATACACACACATACACACACCTTGGCCTTGACTTCCACTGCCAGGAGCCAAGCTAAAAAGATCACCAGTCAATTTCTTATCTATTGGCCAGTTGGCCAACCACAGGAGACCACCACCTAAAGGCACTTACCCAACATGCACCAGCTAGCTAGAGGTGAAATGTTTCCCACAGCAGAAGGAAATTAATCACATCAGTCAGTAAGCACCAGAATACAAACAATAATTGCAAATTCTTGTCAATACCAACCAGTAGAAGGGAGTGGGAGGAAAACCTACATACTGTCTACAGCTTTCAAAATAATTAATCACTGCTGTTATATTAAATGACTACAACTTTTTGAGCTTTCAAAACAAACAAACTGATGAGCAATTGATAACAGAGTTGTCATTATTCATGTGCTATGAGCCAATCTATATGCGACGTCAATAGCAAACTTCAAAGCATCCTTAAAAGTAGTTTCACTTCCATTGCTTACTTCACAGAAGAACAAAGACATGAATGAATAGCGTGAGCAGAAGTCTCGTATCTAATACCTTTACATCATTAATTTCCAAAGGGTCTCTTCCAAATGAGCATGGTTCAGATATTACACCACCTTGAGACTGATACCGCTGCACAGCAGATCCTGCAGAGGGCAGCAAGTGAGGATTAATCTTTTTGGCCCTGTTGTCCAAATTCATAACCACATTGGGAATTCCCCTCTTCATAGCTCTCTTCCTACCACCTACCATGAAAAATAAATTGTGATCTTATACTAGTATGAATAAACCAGTTGCTGTCATTCTTTTCCCAATAACAACAACAACAATAACAATTGGTTTTTATACATGCCATTGCTCTCCATTTACATAGAAAAGCCCATCTAGCAGCACCTTGTGTAAACTGGCATCTCTAAGATTCAAAGTTGGAGTAAGGTGATAAAATTGAATGACTTGGCAAAATTAATGAATTAATTAACAATAAACATACATGTTTATTTCAATTTTCAGCTGGGGTGGAGGGAGTCATTAGATACTTACAGCTAAGAAGCTCAGAATGCAGTGGCTTTTCACTAGTTCAATAACACTTGCGAATTATGAACCAAAATTATTCCTATGATTTTTTTCCCTAATTAGTGTTGCTAATAGTTAGTTGTGGCTATGAGTGTGCCAACAAAATAGAATGGGCTATTACTGGTTGCTCTCTGTAATGTGGTGTGATTTGTGGTTTAGATCACAACTATCAGCTATAACTTGTGGTAGTTTACTTGGTTATGGTGTGCAACTATACAAACTGCCACAACATGAACTCTACATGTACCTGGTATTGGATGCGCATTCCCAGGATGCTACAAAGAGAGAAGTTCCCACATTAGCTACTTGCAGTGACAGCCATGAACAACAGTATTGATGAAGTGGATCTTCTAAGAATATTTGTTCATTCTGCACCATCCTTGCAAGAATTTCTTTAATAGGGTAGTTAATTCTTCTATTGACTTCTACCCATATCCTTTCAATGATATGATTCTGTAACAATAGTACCATGGATTAATTACCTGCATCTCTACCACACAAACATTTCGCAACCTTTTTAGAAGATGTCTGTAAATGAGGAAGTTTTCTTGTGTAGTAGCGATGACAAGATAACTTCTCACTGACAAACAGAGACAGGTACCACTCCTGTCCTTTGTCCACTCGCATGCACATATCATGTATTATATAAAATTCTTAAATGAGCAAGATGGTGACAGCAAAACTTGAACAAGAGCTTTTGGTCATTCACTAACTTAAGCACAACCAAAAATCACAGCAAAGTATTAATAATTTGATAACAAAAAAGTAAGTGAACATAAAGAGGACATTAAAGATTAGACACAGTCCAACCAATACTTTCACACATCCTACACACACTGCTCTCATTTATTGTTGTAGGAACGTCAGAATATGTACACTATTTCCAAGTAATGAGACGGCCTCATAGAAGGCATGCGGTAAAACTAAACATCTTTACAAACAGAAACCATAATGATCGTGTTAAGAACTTTACACACTTTTAGGTGTAGAAAGAAGAACTAAACATTCAAACAAATAACCAGACTTTGGTTTATTAGGGTCCAGATATGCTGGATATTTTTCTGTGCTCTTACTTGTATAACTTTTCGTATATGATGGAATTATTTTTGACGGCCATAGATACGAAGCCTACAATCTTTCCACTGAAACCATCGATGGCACACACATGTGTCACTCCGTACATAATTAACTTTTCATTTTGGTCAATATGAAGCTTTTCGCCAAAATATGTAGCCAGGCCCGTAGGCAGGGGGGGCTCACGTGAGCCCCCCTTTTGAAATATGATGCATGCTTAGTCAATATTATTAATGCATATTTTTATACATTAGTTGGTTATTTCATACAATCTGAATGCATTAATTCTATAAACATCATCCTTTCAGTATAGTAAGTCAATTGACACATATTATATGTTTGATGAGTGTTAATTGTCACACTTACCACAATATCACTTGGGCAGCTTACACTGAAAACTAAAAGCAGTGGAACTGCTGTCAGCTTAAACTTCTTGTAAGGTCAAGATGAAGAGAAAGAGGGACTCAAAGGACATTCGATTTTTTTTTCAAGAAACCAGCCACCAACATTGGTAAAATATATTATAGGAAAATATAGTTGGCAATAATGTGTTTCTAGAAACCAAACCTGCTGATGTTCTACCCGAGAATGAGGAATTAACATGTAATCCAATAGTGACCACTAACAGTGCAGAGGAACACTGTCTCTCTGACATGCCCTTACAGACTGAGGGTTCAAATGCAGGTATTTTTTATATTCAACCTAGAGCAGTCGTATCTTCTATCTCTTCTGAACCTTCTACTAGCAATCCAAATTCATCAATGGAAGGTACTATAATATCTAACCCGTGTTATGATTTTGGGAACATTTTCTTGTCATCTTTTTCTACAAAAGATTCTCTTCAAGTTGTAAAAAATCTTTCTAGTGATGAAAAATACTCCTACCTTTATAATCATGTTTTACCCCCCTCAACATTGCCAACTACATTGCTTCATGGTAAAAATCGTCGCTTTAATACGAGTTGGATAGAGCGATATTCTTGGGTACTGTACAGCCTAAAATTAGATGCAATAATGTGTGGCCCTTGTTCTATTCTGCTTACAACTGATAAAAGAGAAGATAAAGGCTTTCTTGTGAATAAACCTTTCAATAACTGGGAAAAGCTCAATAGCACTTTATCTAACCATTCACAACTGAAATACCATTTGGATTCTGTACTAGCAGCTGACACATTGAGAAGTACAGTACTAAATCCCAAGCAAAGAATTGATGTTGCTACAAATTCAATAGTTCAAAGCCAGATGACTGAGAATACACATATTCTTCAACAAATAGTTTGTGGTGTCATTTACTTAGGACCTTTCTGTGGTGATGTTGAAAAGATTAGCTCACCAAAAAATCCAGGAAATTTTTTAGCATTGTTAAAAAGCTATGCTGAGACAGATGAGATATTGTACAATCATCTATATAGCCCCAAGTTAAGGAATGCTACTTATCTCTCTCCTACGACTCAAAATGATATTATTAACATCATTGGCTATGATATGCTTCGTGCTGGTATTGTTGAAAAAGTAAAGGTAGCTAAAAAAAATTCAGTTTTAGCTGATGAAGTTTCCAGCCATAAGTTTGCGTTATGTTGATGCCAATAATGATATTTGTGAAGATTTTGTTACTTTAATAAAGTTAGAAAGAGTATGTGCCATTGACATAATATACGAAGCTATTACTGGTTGTTTGGAAGAACTTGGACTGTCTTTAAACAACCTGAGAGGTCAGGGATATGATGGGGCTTCAACGATGAGTGGTCAGCAGAAGATAAAAAGAATTCTTTGGCTATCTAAAGATTTTGGAATCTTTTCAGTTCATATTTTCTCTGGTTACCCTGCAACGTACAAGTGTACATGAAAGAGGCTGTGGTTAAACTTCAAGGGAAAAAACAGGATATTGTGACAGGTATAGCACTAGTACAAGATTGTATTAAGGAACTGAAGGATTTGAGGAGTGACATACAAAATTATTCTGAACACATCTTTCAGCATAGTTGCCGATTAGCTGCAAGGTCTGATGTGTCTGTTACAGTACCATGTATTTGCCAAAGACAGCAACATCGCATGAATCAGCAGAGTGATTCTCCAGAAAGACTACTATAACTATTCCTTTTTTAGATCAGCTGATCAGCGATCTTAGCTGTCTATTTGACAGGCATGCAAAGCAAGCTGCTTCCTTGCAAGGTTTATTACCTACATTAATAACTAAGTCATCTTCTCCTTCTGATATAAAAGATGCCGTTGAATTTTATTCAGAAGATTTGCCTAATGCAGGTATTGTGGATGAGGAGTTTTATCGATGGAAACACAAGTGGCTCTTGATCCCATCCCAAAATAGACCCCATACACTACATGAGGTTCTCCAGCAATGCAGTGAGCATGGTTTTCTAAATTTGTTTACACTCCTGAAATTATTTACCACTATTCCGCTGAGTTCATGCTCTTGTGAGCGATCTGCATTAGCTTTAAAGAGGCTGAACTCATACTTGAGAAGCACCCAGACAGAAGAACGATAGCGTTATCTTGCTCTAATACATATGAACTATGAAACTAGCATTGATATTAATGAAGTATGTAAATCTTTTTTAGAGAAAAACCCAAGACGAATGCAATCAGTCAGTTTGCTGTAAAGCTAACAATATTATAACAATTTTTTTGTTGTTTGATAATATTTTTACAATTAAAAATATACTTTGGTTTTATTGATTTGGCTTAATATAAATTAGATAGCTAAATAACAAAATGAGTGGGTAGCTAAAGCTAAAATTGAAATGAACAAACAATAGGAAATAGCGTTGGAAATTAATTTATGCATTTGTTTCCATCAAAAGGGCACATTCTCTTCCATGTAGTCCAATTCGCAGCCATGCCCGTGAGCCCCCCCTTTGAAATTTCTGGCTACGGGCCTGTGTAGCAGTGTATGGAATAGGATTGACTTGACAATGCACAGTGTTTCTCCTGCAGGAATGATGATGTGGATGAACACGCTGAAGTGCCAAACCCACACGATTCTGAGAGACTCTAAATCCTTGACTAGCAAGGAATCCAGTCATCATCTTTCGACCATATGTCGGGCCGACCTATGATTTATTAAATCATTTTTTAATACATTTCTGTACTAAGCAAAATGGAAACATTACAGATGTCATCGTGTGTATGTAAATGTGTAGTTGATTGTGCATGTGGTTGTTTGTGTTTGTGCATACATGTGTGAGTATTATTTGCAGTGTGTATGTGTAAAGTAACCCTCAATTTTGTTTCTATAGCTGGCAGTATGAGGAAGATAAAAGGTAGACAAAGGGAAAGCATTGCTTGTCTTTCGTCTTTATGTAAAACAACACACACAAAAATACTTACTAAAATACTACTCATATTGTTCACTTGCTCCGTTCAATTGATAATACACATATGTAATGATAAAGGTTATAGTGAATATGCCGCATTTAGGAATATTACGCTTGGATGCTATTCGAGGCCAAAAATGTTTAAATGTAGGCATTTATGATATTCAAATCTAACTGTTACAGAATATAGCAACCGCTAGAACCTACAGAAACGAACAAAAAAAAAACAAACTTCATGATGACAAAGCTTAGAGCATAGCAAAAAGCATACGATTTTATCAATTTCTGAATGGTGCAGAGCATGAAACTACTGGAATAGATTTAAATTAGAGACTAATCCTATAAGTGTCTGGATCATCCAAAAACTTTTAAATCGTAATAGAGCAAGTGTTGCCTTACCATTGTCAGTAGTAGTTATGGTAGTAGTAGTAATAACATTGATAGAAACATTTAAAATCTTCAGTGAAAAGTGACTTACTATTCCTTACACCAGGAAAGGCAATTCTAAGCTCTTCCACTATTGCTTTACGGGTATAACCATTCTTCACTCGGTGTTCACAAACGGCAACACATTTAAGTTTTGTAGAGCAGACATCGCCACGTCCGAAGCCCAGCGGTTACTACTATAAGAATTTACACTCACGGCCACCTCCTACTTAAAAACCCTCATGTGGCGTAATTTTTCTTCCATACCGTGCCGATTATACATGTGTTCCCCTTACAGTCTCTCCTTCCATCCTCCCCAATGTACCACTTGTCTGTACACTCCATGCACCCAAGAATTCGCTTACAGCATCGGGCAAATATAGCTGGAGGGATTAATGGTGACAATTTGCATATGTTACATTTGAATGTATCATGCAGTTGGGCTAACAAACCCAAGGGTAATTTGTAATATGGAGCAACCTTCAATATTTTAGAAACCTTTGAATCCAATGAGTTAAGTTTTTCATTAGGAAGAGAGTCATCTGCGTTGGAACATCTACGCTTCTTGGCCCGAAGTACTTCAGTGGAAATGGCAAATATTTTTCTGCTCCCACCTTCCAAAACTTGATGCCTGCAATCAAAAATTCCTTTCTTGAAAAGGATAGCATCACACAAAAGTGTTTGAATTTGGAAATCAACATGTGCCTTTCAAATGATTGTCTTGCTCTACTGTAGTACTATACACCTCCCCCTGTAGCTATATAATAGAAATTTCTGAGTTTGCATGAATCTATAGAACAAAAACAATTGTTTCAAAGAATAACTGAATTGTAATTAATTTGAGTAGATTGTAATATACCTAACAATGGCTACTAAGCCAATATACACACACAAGAATAATAATAAAAAAAACTACTTCGAAAACTCTAACATACCTTTAGTAGTAGAAGTATCTATAGCTATATCTAAGCCATATGATCATTAGATACAATAATGTATTCTGCCCCCCATATCTTCTGAATTTCAGACCGAATAAAGGAGGCATTGGCAGTTGATGGCTTAAGGTCCAAATATGTAGCTTCATATGGATAGAATTCTATTTTTCCTCCTGTACTAATCTCCTTCTTTGCTCTAACAACTTTTACAGTACAGCTATTATACATTTTATTTCCAAGGCCTTTGATTGATCTGCACGGTGTGCTACTGGAACCAGCTTGATCCCCACTAGGGTTGGACACAAATGTTAGAGGGACTATAACAACCAACACACAAATCTATGAATTCATGGTTTGTACAATACTAACACAAAGAGCAAGCTATCCGCTTCAAACAATTTTTTTTTTAATCAAAGATTCTGGGCTTGGACGATTTTTTTGATAACTATTAGAGACCTACTTCAAGTACCTGATGAGCAGTCCAAAGATCAAAACTGATGTTTTCTTGTCTATTTTATAATTGATTTGTAAAGATATGAACATAAGACAAATGAATTGAAAATGTTAAGTACACTGCTGAGCATTGCATGCACAGTATCTTAGGAATATCGTCGTTAATTTTAATAGGGATTGAGGGAAGGGTACGTGTGTTTGGATTGTTAGGGCGAGTGTTTGCTTGGTGTTTGTGTCTGTCAGTAATGACGAAGGCAAAGTGTGCGTACCATGAATAGTAGATAAGCTAGGACTAGTTTGTAAAGCATCGCCACATTCCGTAGAAAAGGCGATTTTGAAGCGACGACTATATTGTAGCTACGGGTGGAATCAGTGAGGAAAGAGGGCGATGTTTCAGAAGTTTTACAAAGCCTACCTCCACAATCCCGATAGAAGGACTGCAAATCCCGACTGATAGATTAAGGAAATGAAGGGATTCCAAGATAGCTACATGAAGAGAGAAAAGAATGATAAGAAAAATACTACTTTTTTTTTTGCTTCAAATAGCAACAATAACAATATGTAATAATAGATTGAGCCTTTCTGAAATGTGAAAAAATCGTAGTTGTTGCTGGGAATTGAACAGTACTACTCAGTATAAAGATAAAAAGGAGAGAGTCTTGGTTCACATCGTCCTGGTGGCTAAAGCCAGAAGTGCTGGGTTCCAGATTCCCAGGTGACAACTAAGATTTCTTTTCACAATTTTACTTTGCTTCTCTTTAGTTTTTATGAAGAATTAGAGAATAATAATAATATTAATAATTTTAAATTATGAAAAGTCAATGGATGGGTTGGCACAATCTAAACAGGTTGAGGCATTCCCTCCTGTATTACCACACTGACAACTGTTGTAAGAGGTAGCTAGTAGGGCGGTTTGTATAATACTTGCAGCACCTGAATAACGTAGCCTCTAATTTCCAGATTACATGGGAAGTTATACTTAATGTACTCATTTAATCTGGCAATGATAACACATCAGTAGGGGTGGGGGGGGGGGGGGGTGATACTGCAAGATATTTCGCTCATCAGGCTTTATTTTCACTCGTCTCTGGCTCCATAAATTTGTAGAAGTGCTGTGTAGTCTATTACTGGAACTGATCATGAATCAAACAAGATTTTAATATCAAGTTGCATCTATTTTATGCTGCTAAGTTGACCAATGCTGTAATGAACAGCCATTGTTTGTAAGAAACATTGAGTGCAACGCAAGTTACTATTTACCACAGTGAAATAATTAGCTTGCTCGTGAAATGTTTCAGCCACATAACTCTGACTCATGTAATAAGATATCATATATAAATGTATTAGCTACTAATGACAATGGAGTAGATAAGCAGCTATATAGTCAGATATATCCATATTGATAATAGCTACTGAACCTAGAAAATGGATCAATTTAAGTACAACAATAAAACAAAAAAGTCATTCTCATGCATAAAATATATATTTCTCCCATGTTAAATAACTATAGCAGAAAACCATGAACAAAATTTCAATCACTGTAGTGAAATAGCTATAATTTTTTTCTCAATACATTCCCCTAGATAGCTACATATTGTAATTCACATGCATATTTAATCATGATTAAATAGTGTTATTATGGGAACAGGTCAGAGGGCGCAGGGCATGCGCACATGGCAGCAAGGGAGAAGTAGTGTGAAGTAGCGTGAAGCGTGAAGTAGCGTGGGACTAGTGCGAATCATAGCAACAAACTGAGTGCGAATCTGAGCAACAAACTGTGTATAAGCAGAGAAGGAGAACAGCTAGCCCCCAAAGAGGATGGAGGGAGAACCAGAAAGGAGGCCACCGTCTGAGGCAGTGGTGCCAGAAGCAGTCTCTGTAGTGACGCAGATAGTACGCCAAGCAGTGGAAGGGGCCACCAGACCACTAATTGCTCGCATCGATCAGCTGGAGCATACCCTGCAGGATGCCAACCTAGGTGCAACGACCCTAGAAGGGAGAGGACTCAGTGAACCAGACATCAGGAGAGACACCAACATCAGGTCTCCTCAAGACCCATGCAGAGAGGCAGGTATGTCCATCAGGGGTGGGCCTGGCATAACTAGCTGTAGTAGCAGAATGACCCCCTCAGGCGAGGGGGATATGCCTTCAACAGGGAGGATAGAGGGGCTAACTAGCTTCAACCCAAGTTTTACGCAGCCAGTAGATCTGGTATCAGGAGGCAGGGGAGAAGGCTCAGATACTAATCCGGCAGGGGGTACCCATACGGGTACCACACCAGGCACAGTGGCTGCAACAAGGGTCATGGAGCTGCCTTTAAACTCACTAGCTGCCCAACCTCCCAGCTCCTACACTAGTGGAGTGATCGTGGGGCCCAGCTCCCCACCAGTGAGCATGCACCAACATGGACCCCACTTCACTACCTGCTACAGCAACTGCTATTACTACCCCACTCAAGGTGGAAGAATGGCAGAAAGCCCTTGCAGCGCATCCGGAGAGGGAGTTTGTAAAATATGTGATTAACGGAGTCTGCCACGGGTTTCGGATTGGATTTGACCGGCGGAAGGTGGCACCAGTGAGTACGTCCCGGAACATACCGTCCACCTTCCAACATCCCGAGCCAGTTCGCCAGTATTTAGCAACTGAGTTGAATGCCAACCGCATCGCGGAACTACACGGGGAAGATGCACAAATAGCGGTGATCAGCAGGTTCGGACTGATCCCAAAGCGAGGCCAACCCGGTCAGAGACTTATTCAGGACCTCTCCCATCCACCGGGCTGTAGCATCAATGACGGGATTGACAAAGATCTGTGCTCTCTGGTGTATGTAACCGTAGACATGGCAATAGAGCAAATCACCAAGTTAGGTCAGGGTTCCAGGCTGGCGAAGATCGATATTCAACACGCATATCACATTATACCAATCCACCCACAGGACAGGCCACTGGTTGGCATGTAATTTGAAGGTCGAATCTTCCTAGACACCACTTTACCCTTCGGTCTCAGATCAGCCCCAAAGATTTTCACAGCTGTTGCTGATGCTCTAGAGTGGGTGTTGAGAGATCAGGGAGTGAGATGGATCATGCATTACCTGGATGATTATCTCACAATAGGTAGCCCAGAATCGGAGGAATGTCAGCACAACATGGCGGTCATGTCAGAGTGTTGCAGAAGACTTGGGATTCCATTAAAGTTAGAAAAGATGGAAGGCCCCACAACATGCCTTGAGTTCTTGGGGATTACTCTGGACACATGCCAGATGGAAGCGCGACTGTCGGAAGCAAAAGTGGAGGCATTGATGTCAGAACTGGACAGATGGCAAGCTCGAAGGCGATGCCGAAAGAGAGAACTGCTGTCGCTTATCGGCCAACTTGCACACGCATGTAAGATCGTTAGGGTGGGACGCATATTTCTGCGATGGCTGATATAACTAGCCACCAGAGCTAAACATCTTTACCACTGGCTGCACATGTCCCAGGATGCTAGGTTCGACATAGCATGGTGGATAGTATTCCTACCAGCATGGAATCGTAAAGCAATGATGAACAGAGCGCAGCTGGATAGTTCACCCACTATCATCATAGCATCGGATGCATCTGGGTCTTGGGGTTGTGGTGCATTTTGGGACAATGCATGGTTTCAGCTGCCATGGACTGAGGAATGGACACCATGGTCAATTGCAGCAAAAGAATTGATTCCCATAGTGCTAGCATGTACCATATGGGGGGCGCTCAGTGGCAGGGTGAACATGTGTTAGTATGGAGTGACAATATAGTAGTAGTCCAGATTATCTCAGGCCTGTCTAGTAAGGATCCATTATTAACGCATTTTCTCCGATTGCTTTATTTTTTCCTAGCCGTACATACAATTAAATTACAAGCAAAGCATATTCCTGGGGTACATAACACAGTGGCCGACGCGTTATCTCGCAATCAATTATCTGTGTTTTTTCAGCTTCATCCAGCAGCATCCAGAACACCCACAGCTGTACCCAATCAGCTCACGATGTTCAGGTTCCTGAACAGGAAGTCAAGAACACTTAAGAGAAACCACATTTACTCATCCACTATGAACTTGATAATCACTCACTTGTACTCACTTGTAATCACTTGTACTCACTTGTAATCATATTCATGCACGCAATCTAATAACCTGCAGAACCACTGCAGGTTAGACTAAGTGTTCCACATTTAATGTCTTGTAATCATTCTTGAAGTTGTTGATAAGTTTAAAGCCTAAACCCTTGAATACCATTAAGGGAGTTGCCACTTTAGGGGTTATAGAGCAAGGCTGCAATTGCCTTGGTGACAGCGGCTGCGCTCTGTGACATTCCCACGGCCATTAGGATCTTGTCAGCCTGGTCCTTCGAACCTTTGTCTTTTCTCTCTTTCTCGAGAAAGAGACGCACCCCAAATCGAGCTCGGGACGTTACGCACCCCGAACATTGGTCCTTCGAGCCGGATACAAAGCTCCGTGTGAGAAGATCAGCGACATAGCTCTACTGGGTTATCGAGAAGAAACTGCTACAACTACATCTACTGTCGTCAGACTGCACTCCCATTCTTCAGAGTAGAAATGGACGACTCAGTTCAGCCTGAGCTAGAAACTCTCAAAAGGAAAAGAGGACACAGACGTGGACAGATAACCAGAATACAACGACGGTTGTCGGCTCTACTGTCTAAGGACCTAAGGGAAATCGCTATGACGGAGATAGATTCACTCAAGGCTGACTTCGACCACGAGGTCAAGCTTCACGAGGTCATACAAGAACAAATCGAGGATCTCGTCTCGATTGACGAATCTGCTCTTAGCGCCGAATCAACCGAGCGAGAAGTCAGAGACGATACTCACTACTCAATTCGTCAAGAACTCAACAAGCTCAGATGCGAGCTGGAGATTTGGCAGGCGGGCACCGACCTGAGCGCAGAACTCGACTCTCTGCTCACCATCAGGGAACCCTCGAGGACTCACGATCAGGAGTCCTTCAAAGACTTCAAGAAGGAGGTGTCCGCTCTGGCCAGGAAGGCCTCTTCCTACTTCACCAATGAACACATTCATACCATCATATCTCAGCTTCGTGAAGGCGTTACCGCACTGCATAACAACATCAGGGCTGCGGAAGGACGTTTCACACTGCCAGCGGCCACCACTACGGAAAGGCCCACCATGTACAGAGGAACCAAGCTGAAGTTGGATCTACCAACCTTCTCGGGTCAACCCCCGGATTGGCTCCACTTCTACGACATGTTCTCCTCCGCGCTCGATAGAGCTGGAGATGAATACTCCGAAAGGGAAAAGTCATGTTTCCTTCTCAAGGCCATGGAAGAGACTGAAGCAAAAGAAATAGTCAAGTCCTACGCCAATTCAGAGAACGGTTATACAGAAGCACTTGAAGCCCTGAAGGATCGCTACGGGTCGCCCAAACGCGTCTTTCCTCATCTTGTGAGGAAGATGATGTCTCGGGAAAGGATACACCTCGACCAAGCTAGCTTCGCCAAGTTAAGGCAAAACTACTCACGTCCACTACGAGCCATGGAGCAACTGGGGTGCGCGGAAGCCACTCAGATTGCAGCAGCCCTGGTTATCGATCAGCTGGATGACAACCTCATGGATCAATGGACCAAGTTCTACACTACATCCGATTCGGTTCCCACCATGGCGAACATAGAGGCTTTCATCAAACCATTGGAAAGCAATATCCACGACCGGCCCAAGGAAACTAGGAGCACAGCCACAAGCTTCCAGCCGAAGAAGGGCACCTTCCGCCAAGCTAAGACCAACTCGATGGAGTGCGTTCTGTGCAAGGAGCAACACAAATTGTTCAAGTGTCCCATCTTTCTCGGCTACGACGTAGACAAGCGCTTCAAGTTTATCAAGGACAAGCGAAGCTGCACCAACTGTCTGTCCACCAGCCATTCCACGCAGGATTGTTCCTCCTCCTACACCTGCAGAGAGTGCGATTCTAAACACCATACTCTCCTGCATCGACCCTCAAAACAGTCTTCATCAAAGACTTCGAGCGCTAGCTCATCTGCCTCTTCTGCCAACGACTTCATGGCTATAGGAGAAGCAGATTCTGACTCGGCTGACTCATCTGAAGAGCCTCCTGAGATCTCCTTCCTCCACACGGCTGTAGCGAAAGCAGTCCAAGGGGACAGAGAGACAGACGTAAGACTGGTCCTCGACACCGGGGCATCTACTTCCCTCATCACGGAGACGGTAGCCACCCAACTCAGGCTTAAGAGGCACCCCAGGCGTCTGAACATCAACATGTCCTGTGGAGGAAGAGTCAGTCGCTACTTCGTGAAAGTCACCATCCAGTCCTTACTCCATCCTGACAAATTCATCACGACCAAGCTGCAAGTGGTCAAGAGTCTTCCTGAGGTTCCCTCTCCAAGGAACATCGACGACATCAAAGCCATGCCTCACCTCAAAGGATTGCCCCTGGCGGACCCTCACTTCGGGGGAAAGATAGACATCCTCCTGGGAGGAAAGAACTATTCCAAGTGTCTACTCGGCTCGCTAGTCAGAGGGCTGGAATCAGGAGTGGACATCCAACCGACCATATTCGGGTGGACTGTTCTGGGACCTCTGGAAGGACAACTGGAGAATCCTGCAGTGTTGCAAATACAAGCGTCTGAAGACACCCTGAAGGATGATCTCTCTCGACTTTGGGAGCTGGATAGGACGCCGGAATCTGCTCACCTCTCTATTGAGGACGAAGAAGTAACTCAACATTTCCTTGACATGCATCAACGCGATCAAGACGGGAGATATGTCGTGTGCCTCCCTCGTATAACTCCAACCCCTTCCTTGGGTGCCTCAAGAACTTTGGCTGTTAGACGCTCTACTCAGAATGAGAAGACCCTCACAAGAAAAGGAAGGCTGAGCGAGTTTAATACGGCCCTGGAGGAATATCACCACCTGGACCATGCCGAGGAAGTACCTGCATCAGAAAAGGACATTGCGCACTACTACATGCCTGTCCATGGGGTCTTCAAGGCTTCCTCCACCACGACCAAAGTGAGGCCGGTGTTCGACGCCTCTGCTCCCACTACCAACGGAATATCCCTCAATGATACTCTGAAGCCTGGCCCAAATCTCTAACCTCAGTTGACCGACATCTTGCTGAAGTTCCGCACTCATGTCATTGGAATCTCAGCTGATATCAGCAAGATGTTCCGGGAAGTCAAGCTCCATCCTAGTGAACACGACGCTCATCGATTTCTGCTGAGGGACGAGTCTGGCCAACTCAAGGACATGCGGATGAAGAGACTGACCTTTGGCGTCAGGTCATCCCCGTACCTAGCCACTCAAGTGATTCGACATCTCGCGGAACAGCACCACTCTTCTCATCCACAAGCTAGTAAAGCCATCCTGCAGAACTTCTACGTGGACGATTATCTAGCCGGGGCAGAGACAGTGGAAGAAGCTACACACCTGCGAGAACAGCTCTGCAGTCTGTTAGAGCTCGCTGGCATGACGTTAAGAAAGTGGCGTTCCAGCAGCGACAGCTTCAGACTCACCATACCTCCGGAGATCGTGGAGACAGCAGACCTCCTCATCTCATCAACTGAAAAACCGATCAAGGCATTGGGACTTCACTGGAACGTGTCACAGGATAGTCTGTCAGTTTCCACGCCTGAAGTTCCACCTGACGTCTTCCCCAGCAAGCGTAGCATTGCATCTAACCTTGGCAAGGTCTACGATATCTTAGGGCTGTACTCTCCTTACACCATCACGGGGAAGATCCTGCTCAGGAAACTGTGGGAGCTCAAAGTCGGATGGGACGAAGAGATACCTACACCGATCCAAGACTCCTGGCGAGCGTGGACATCTCAGCTGGAAATCATCTCCAACCATTCTGTGCCTCGCAGATACTCAACCACTTCGGCCGCTGCCATAGCTCACCACCTTCACGGGTTCTCGGATGCCTCCCAAGAAGCGTACGGAGCTGTAGTCTATCTACAAAAGATCTTCTCGGACAGCACGTCCACTACATCCATCATCATCTCTAAAGCTAGAGTAATGCCGCTCAAAGGTCTTACAATCCCGAGAGCCGAACTCACAGCTGCCTATACACTGGCCAAACTGTTGCACTACTGTTCTGAGCTACTGGACATCAACTCCATGACGGCTTGGACAGACTCATCCATCGTCCTCTGTTGGCTGCGCAAATCACCTGCTTCACTCAATACATTCGTGGGCAATAGGGTCAAGCGAATACAAGAGCTCATTCCCAATGCCAAGTGGAGCCATGTGCCTTCTGCCTCCAACCCTGCAGACATGCTTAGCAGAGGTGTTTCAGCGAAATCTTTATTGGACTCCGAACTCTGGTGGAAAGGACCCCCATGGCTCAAGCTTCCACAATCGGAATGGCCCCCTCCTCAGTTCTCCTTGCCAGACGTCATACCAGAGGTCAAGACCGTGACATTGTCTGCTATACCGGAGCCGCAGGAGAAACCTTGGGACAAGTTTTCCAAGTTCGACCACATGATAAGAATCCTATCCTGGTGTAGGAGATTCCTTCACAACACAAGACTAGCCCCCTCCGAAAGATCAAGGTCTTCAACAATCAAAGCGCCCGAGTACAAGGAGACCTTCGAGCGCCTCATTTCTATGGAGCAGCGGGAGTCTTACCCTCAAGCATTCCAAGCCCTGAAGAAGAATAAATCGTTACCTAAAGGCCATGTCCTTGGAAAGTACAAGATCTCTCTGGGCGATCGTGGAATCCTTCTGGTGTCTACGAGAATCAGGGACCCCGTCAGTCCCTCTCATGGCACATCTATCATCCCACTACCTATCCAGTCGGGCCTCACAAGACTTCTCTTATCATCCCTGCATGAGAGACACCTTCACCCAGGCACGAATACGTTGCTCGCCATAGTGAAGGACAAATATCACATCCCTGGTCTCCGGAACTACCTCAAAGGACTCAGCAGACGCTGCATCAAGTGTCAAAGAGCATACCAACAAGGAACGACTCAGCCCATGGGTCTTCTCCCTCAAGTCCGGACCATGCCGTCAGCTCCATTCTTGCACACAGGAGTGGACTTCGCTGGCCCCTTCATCACCAAACAAGGGTACACTAGAAAACCCGTCCACATCAAAAGCTACGCCTGCTTATTCATCTGCATGGCCACCAAAGCGGTACATTTGGAACTCTGCCTCAATCTATCTACTGACGAGTTCCTGTCAGCCTTGAGAAGGTTCTGTGCCCGCAGAGGATGCCCAGTCGCCATGTACTCCGACAACGGTTCCAACTTCATCGGAGCTCAAGCGGAGTTGAAACAGATACAGGAGCTGCTCAGACGATCGAAGAATGCGCTCTCGCACTTCACTGCTCGAAACGGAGTGGAATGGCACTTCTCTCCTCCTAGGACTCCCCATGCCGGAGGTCTCTGGGAAGCTGCGGTTAAGCAGATGAAGCTGTTGCTTAGGAAGCTAGTCCAACCACACCATCTCAGAACTGAGGAGCTCTCCTCTATTCTCGTTGAAGTAGAAGGCACTCTGAACTCGAGACCTCTGGTGCCTCTCGACTCGACGGACCCTGACAATCTGGCTCTTACGCCTGGTCACTTCCTAGTAGGTAGACCTCTCAAAGCTCTCCCCACTGATGTCCCTTCCACGGCAAAGCTGCCCGCTCTACGCAGGTGGCAACTCACCCAAAGACTTACTAGTGAGCTCTGGGCTGCTTGGAAGAACCACTACCTACACACTCTCCAGACTAGACTGAAGTGGAACTCTCCTCAGCATACATTCCGCAAGAATGATGTAGTACTCCTGAAAGAAGACTCCCTTGGCTACAGACACTGGCCGATGGCCAGAATCACAGACACCTTTCCGGGAGATGATGGAGTTGTACGCGTCGTGGAACTGCTTTGCGGAGGAAGGACCTGCAAAAGATCTACTCACCTGATCATCCCACTGCTCCCCGAAGACTCTGTGGATCAAGATGACCAGCCTGGATAAGCTCAACGTGCCGACTATCTTTCCCCCCCCGGAGTATGTTCAGGTTCCTGAACAGGAAGTCAAGAACACTTAAGAGAAACCACATTTACTCATCCACTATGAACTTGATAATCACTCACTTGTACTCACTTGTAATCACTTGTACTCACTTGTAATCATATTCATGCACGCAATCTAATAATCTGCAGAACCACTGCAGGTTAGACTAAGTGTTCCACATTTAATGTCTTGTAATCATTCTTAAAGTTGTTGATAAGTTTAAAGCCTAAACCCTTGAATACCATTAAGGGAGTTGCCACTTTAGGGGTTATAGAGCAAGGCTGCAATTGCCTTGGTGACAGCGGCTGCGCTCTGTGACATTCCCACGGCCATTAGGATCTTGTCAGCCTGGTCCTTCGAACCTTTGTCTTTTCTCTCTTTCTCGAGAAAGAGACGCACCCCAAATCGAGCTCGGGACGTTACGCACCCCGAACACACGACTCTGATAGGATCGGATTGCATGGTCTGGCAGTCATTAACTTGGAGGGAATCGCTCAGGGCCTCATCAAGAACAGTCTAGCCCCATCATCACGCCAGGCCTATGATTGTGCTCAAGTAGCCTACACTCGTTTTTGCAGCATGCTGGGAACACCATGCTACCCAGCATCAGAAGACGCATTGGTGTTATACGTGGCAGATTTGTCGCAAAGGGTCTGTCACAGCACTATTCGGTCCTACTTGTCAGCTATTAGGCACGTACACCTCGAGCGAGGCTTTCAGGACCCAATGGCAGGGAAGACTAGGCTGGAGTTAGCGCTGAAAGGGAGCAGAAGACAACGGCCACGAGCGAAGGACCCAAGACTGCCCATCACCCCTAGGATCTTGAAGGCAATTGGACAGGCACTAATGCGTAACAGGAACCAATATGAGCAACTCCTGATATGGGCTGCATGTTGCTTGGGTTTTTTTCGGTTTCCTTAGGTCAGGCGAATTCACTCTACCGGCAGGCACACCTTTCAATCCAAACCTACACCTCACACCCAGAGACATCCAAGTAGATGACATTCAGAACCCTACGATGTTAAAAGTCCACTTAAAGTCATCAAAGACCGATCAAGAAAGAAAAGGAGTGGACCTATTCATTGGACAAACTAAGAATTCCCTTTGTCCAGTGGTGGCAATGCTCCGGTACTTGGAAGTGAGGGGGATAGACAACGGGCGTCTGTTCAGAGAGGAAAGTAAGATACCCCTTACCAAGGAAAGGCTGGTGCTGAAAGTTAGACAAGCTCTGGAACTATCAGGAATAGACTCTTCTAAGTATGCTGGACATTCATTCCGCATCGGAGCAGCAACCACTGCAGCGTCGCAAGGTCTCAGTGACGCAGTTATCCAAATATTAGGAAGGTGGAGGAGTGACTCTTTCAGTAGGTACATCAGAACACCCAGGCACTCATTAGCACACACATCACAGTTGCTAGCACAATAACCCCAACACAAGTCAACTCACACACACATTTGTGGCACGCATTCGTCACTACCATTACTACGATTGGACATCCATCCCCACACTTTGTAATCAGTATGAAAGGGTCCCATTATGATAGCAGTATCAACAATCATAACGAGAAGGGTAATAAAATGGTAGTAATAATAATAATATAATAATAATAATAATGTGGTTTGGGGTGGTATCTCTTCGAGATTCAGGTTGGAGGACACACCCCCAAACCTTAAAAGACCGGAACAGGTCACAAGACTTAACCCAGGCAGAGAGCAAGAACCAGCAGGAGTAAGAGCTTAAGGCCACACTGCTGTGGCCATGCCCATGCTAAGACGGGGGAGCCCCCAGGAAAACTCAGAGAGAGCTCTCTGGTCAGTAGGAAAAGGGTCAAGTGACCCTTAGGGCTTCAGACTTAGAGAATAGGTCAAGCAACCTGAAGAAAGAGCTCAGGAAAAGGGTCGAGCGACCTAGAGCTCAGGAAAAGGGTCGAGCGACCTAGACAGCTCAGGAAAAGGGTCGAGCGACCTGAAGAGCTCAGGAAAAGGGTCCAGCGACCTGAAGAGCTCAGGAAAAGGGTCGAGCGAAGTGGGGTGATCGTTTTCCCGTTAAAATAGGTCACCCGGGCCGGGTGACTAATTTTACGGGGTGACTAAAATTTTATGACACCGGTTCTGACCGCTATTTTTCTGTTTTTTGTTTTTTTTTGTGAATTTGACCTTTCACTGGCAAAGGCCAAGAGTCCGCACGTGAATCTATTCTATTTTTAGCAATATAGCTGAATAAACAATTCTATTCAGTGGTTGCTACCGTGGTTGCCAGGGAAGTTGGGCCCAGGAAAATTTTTTGGGGGTGAACTTCAATACATAATTGAATTAAACGGCTGTGCGTACCAAATCATTTCACTCCACGTGTTACTTCGAATACACAGACTTCTCTGCGCGTCTTCTTTTGCTCTACTCTTTCTATTCGTAGTGCTGTTTAGGTGGCTAGATTTATTTCCACGGATAAATTAGAGCGTCACACTTACGATCGCGTTTAAGCATGCCTAGAAGAGGAGGTACTTACGTTGATAACGCTTCGAACAGAAGTCTTGGACGTGTTGGAATGGCTTACGGTACTTGTGTTCAAAGTTCCAGTTCTGCAAGCCGTGCCAGTTCCAGTTCTTACGGCTCTAGCTATGGAGCAAGTAATGCTAGCTACAGCAGTGGTGCAAAAACCTATGTAGACAACTCTGCTAATAGAAGTCTTGGGAGAGTAGGGAAAGAAGTTGGCACTCATGTTGTTCACAAGGATGGCTCTATGACTGTATCTCCTTCTTCATCAACATATTCTACCATGAGTTCTTCACGTACTTATGTAGATAATCCCCAGAATCGTAGCCTGGGTAGAGTTGGTGAACCTTTAGGGTCACATGTGCAGTATAAACATGGCGCAACTGCGTCATCATCGTCAACAAGCAGTGCTGTTTATGCTGATAATCCAACTAACAGGAAGCTACAGCGTGTCGGTAAGCCAAAGGGATCTCACGTGGTTCACCGAGATGGATCTGTATCAGTATCATCTGCAATTAGCACAAGTGCCCAGCCTGCTGAAAGGTATTATAAAGACAACTATTTCAATAGAAAGCATGATCGTGTGGGTAAAGAAATTGTGAGATCTTCTAGGTCTCCAAAGACTAACTTGTGTAAAGTAGAAAGAGATTTGCTTCAAGACAGTAATCTTGAGGACATTGCAGATATTCTGCAACACATTGATTTAAATGACTGTTATCGTCCAGTTATTGAGAGCATCCAATATGAACTTCAGCGAGGTGAAGTAGAAGAAAACTGGGAAAAAAGTGGAAAATTACCTTGTACTAATTACTCCAAAGTTTCGCAATTCATTAGAGAAATAATACCTATGGTGGATCTTCATCTAAAAAAACAAATTGGAAAAGGAGGATTCGGTGAAGTTTATGCTGCAGAATGGAAAAACACCCTAGTTGCTTTCAAAAAATTAATTGTCCAACAGATTACAAACAAGAAAAAAAAGCAACTTGTGAATGAAATAAGAATTTTTTCAAAGCTCAGCCACCCTAATATTGTTCAAATGTTTGGAGTGGTCACAGAAGAAAATAATATTGGAATTGTCATGGAGTACCTTCCAAAGACTTTATTCCACGCCATATTCATTGAAGAAGTCGAGTTCAACCGTAAGAGCAAAAAACAATTGATAAATGAAGTCACATCAGCAATTGCATACCTTCATTGTCAAGACATTGCACACTGTGACATAAAATGTCAAAACATTTTGTTGACTGCTCAGAATGTGGCTAAGCTAGCCGACTTTGGCCTGAGCATTATAAAAAATTCTGGGACATCAACTTCTACTCTTTCTGCTGCACCGGGTCAAGGAACTCCTCGCTATTCTGCCCCAGAAGTACTACGTGGAGAACTGCTAGAACTTCCTGGACTTAAAAAAGCAGATATCTACTCTCTTTGTTTGGTGACATATCAAGTTCTGGTAGAAGAAGAGCCTTTTGAAAACCTCAACTTGCATCAACTCGTTGAAAATGTCGGTCGTGGAGATTTGCGCCCAAACCTAAAGGAAGCGAATATGGCTGAAGTAGTGAAACGACTCTTGGAGAGGGGATGGATCAAAAAAGCAGCTGATCGTCCTGATATCAACAGATTCTTAAAAGAATGGAGTGACATTGATAAAGTCTTTGAACTTGTCTGAGCAAAAGTTTAACTTTACACAGAATATTGTTAGGTTTTGTAAAGAACAATTAGCATTTTTAGTTCGTATAGCTTGGGTAGATATCCTAAAGTTGTGTTCTACATCTGTTCTTGTTTTTTTTTAGTTTTTTTTTTTTTTGTAGCTAATACATATATATTGATACTATACATTAGCCAATTGTACTACCAATGTTGTCATTAAAAAATAAAATGTGGACAATCACTGAAGTTGACATGATCTCACTCAACTAGTGTTAGGCAGGGGTGATGGAAATTGCTTCAAAGTAGGAGGTCATACTGATTTACTCTGATGAAAATCATTTTTATAGCTACTTCATGCATGGGAAAATGTAAAAGATTAATAAAAGTCTTGAGTGAAAATAGGATGGAGAAATAGATGATGTGTTTTGTAAAGTGGATAAGGGTCTTGTTGTAGCTAGATTACAGCTTTATAAAGTTTTAGTCATAAGATACCTGACTGAATTGTGACAATAAAAATTAATGATTTATATATTATGATAACTACTCACAGGAAGTCTAGTTGACCACAAATATGAATAACATAACAATACTTTTATGAACAGTAGCAGATTGAGTTTCTATATAGAAGCAGCCACTACCTTAAATCTAGCTACAACAAGACTACAAAACACATCATCTATTTTTCCATCCCATTTTTACTCAAGACTTTTATTAATCTTAGTTACATTTTCCCATGAAGTAGCTATAAAAAATGATTTTCATCAGAGTAAATCAGTATGACCTCCTACTTTGAAGCAATTTCCATCACCCCTGCCTACACTAGTTGAGTGAGATCATGTCAACTTCATGTGATTGTCCACATTTTTTTTTTTAATGACAACATTGGTAGTACAATTGGCTAATGTATAGTATCAATATATGTATTAGCTACAAAAAAAAAACAACTAAAAAAAACAAGAACAGATGTAGAACACAACTTTAGGATATCTACCCAGTTTCCGCTCAAAGTTTATTTAAGTTTTTTTCTGGCCAACTCAACTTGGACATACTATAGTGCATCTCTTGGGTTCCCTGCATATGCAGCTTGCATGGTCGTCACCCTGCATTCTCCTGACCCACCCCCTTGCTGGAATTTGTCCCAATGGTTGATTGGGTGAGCCCTGCGGGTGTTCCCTCCTCAGCCCTGCACGTACCAGGGGCGCTAGCTCTTACTGGATATTGTGGGGTGGGTGGGAGGCATGTTGGATCTAACTGTTCCGCCACTGTCACACTCTAGCTTGCACACTCTCGCTCGAATCTAGACTTGTGCTCGCTACAATGCTCATGCGTATGATATCGGTCGTTGCCTACTGTTGGGTTACCTGCGTACCTGACTGGACGTGGCTTGCACAACCTGAATCGTCACAGCAGGTCCAGTGCAGCGTACCGAGGTTACCGGCGGTGAAAGGTGGGAAGGGCATATAAGAGGGGAAGCCCGTGCATGCATGCGGGCGGATAATATTTAAGGAGCTGTCACGAATGTCACTAACGGTCCCCTCCACGTGGTTAGCGTAACGGGCGGGGATTAATTCAATACTACTGCACCTATTTTACGGGAATGCTTTTTATTACTAGTGGTGTGCTTGAGCACAAATGGCGAGCGAGCCTGATAGTTAGGTAACATAAAATGTTACTATTTTTAGCTTACTTCATGCAAACACTATAATAGCAGTTATGACATTTGACTTCAGCAAACAAATACAAAATCATATTATTTTTATATGAATGATTTAACACTGAAGCTACTGAAAATAAGGCCCTGTTTTTAAATTTCGCATACAAGGTAAAGGGATTTCTGTGCCGTAGTAACAACTCTCAATTGAAGGAAAAAACAAACAAAACAATACATGTTATTTAAAAGTTTTCTTTGTAATATTCTTTAGCTAAGTAGTGGTTGTAACACACAATGCTTTAACACAACTGGACATGCACCTACACAGACTTACCTTCGCAGTAGTCTAGTGGACAATGTATTTTCAAGTAACTGTTGCGCACGGCTTATAACCATGACAAAGAGCGCATTGACTTACCACCACCACTAACTCGAATAGAAATGGAAGTCCCTTAAGTTTTCACGTTTTAACTGCACCCGCAAAAGAATTCAAAACGGTAAAGAATTCAATTTCTAGGGTGATACGGGTACTGATCGATAAACAGAGGATTCTGTTTAGTGAAGTTTGGGACGGGGTCGACCACCGAACTAACACAAAAACGCGAGGGTCAAAGTACAAAAATGCCTTACGTACGTCCAAACATAATTGGCGAGCGAGCGAAGCGAGCGAGACACTATCAGGGGTAACTCAATCGAGATTTCGCTATATTTATTTATTTATCTGTTTATGGGGTACGTGAGACCCCTATTTTCGCCCGCGCTTTTAATTACGTAAGTTAGGTAAAGCGTTCACAGTTCCAGTATTTTTCAATTAACGAGCTCTGAGAATCCTTAGTGGCGGTGGTAAGTCAAAGCGAACAGTATTTACTTGAAAATACATTGTCCACTAGACTACTGCGAAGGTAAGTCTGTGTAGGTGCATGTCCAGTGGTGTCAAAGCATTGTGTGTTACAACCACTACTTAGCTAAAGAATATCACAAAGAAAACTTTTAAATAACGTGTATTGTTTTGTTGTTGTTGTTTTCCTTCCAAGCAGTTGCAGAGAGTTGTTACTATGGCACTGAAATCCCTTTACCCTGTATGCTAAATAAAAAAACTGGACCTTATTTTCAGTAGCTTCAGTGTTAGAAGTCAAAATCATTCATTAGTATAGTATTTAGGCTCGCTCGCCATTTGTGCTCAAGCACATCACTAGTATATATAAACAAACAAACATCCCCGATTTTCGATTGTGTTACCCCTGTAAGTGTCTCGCTCGCTACGCTCGCTCGCCAATAAGTCTCTTTTTGATTTAGCTGAGCCTTAATGATGTTAGCCTTTGATTGATCCAGTACTATCTATTGTGGGTTCACTTGGTCGTGGACTTGACAGACTTCAAAAAATCGATAGCAATGAAATTATTCCTCGTGTAAATGCAGTTCATATGAAGCCCTACAGTGTAAGAATTGCATAGACAGATGCAAAAAAATTACTGTTAAATTTTAGCATGAATAAATTCTGGAGACTCAAAATACGGATCAAACTCAGTCATCTCCATCTCTTCCAGACAAAGCAGCAACACTAAAAAGTTTCACTATATCAAATTGTAGCGATTCTGATAGTGATCTGGATTCTGATGACTCTATGCTGCTACAAGAAGATCATTGACCCCTAAAGTAAGCACGCCAGTTATAGTAGCTTTTCTGAAATAGAATTACATTACACTTAATCCCAACTGAAGTAGTAGTTAGCTAGCTGAAGAATTATAATTATGTGATTGTGTAGGTTGATTTTCAAAATTGATATTCAACAACTGCTGCATTATCTGATGAGGCTAAAACTTCTGGATCTAACTTTACCAATAAGGTTAATCTAAAGCTTGATCAAAAATTGTCTTTAGTAAATTATCAGATATATCTAATTATAAATTATTTGTATCACCTCTAAATGTAGGATTTGTTTAGGGTGTTACTTGATCAGCTCAACAATGATAGCCTGCTACGTTTATGGAAAACTGGAGCTAGGTTTGAGCAGCCGATGATGAAAAAGTTGATGTAAATAAATTTAGCTGTATTCTTAATATTAATTTATACATGTTGATATAATTTATTAAATTTGTAATAGCTCTCGTCTTATATCAGCACACAGGATGAATATGCCCTGAGCATGTCGCAAGTCAATGAGTGAACCATCTTTGGTAGAAGCATTTGATTTTGTAATTGTGAATGCTGAATTACATGAAAATTTTGATGCCTTCAAGAAAGCTGAAGTTCAACCTAGATTCAGTTATGTTTCTGCAATAGAACTGGTTTCTTTCTTTTGCAAATGCACTAATATTACATCTCCATGTATAACTCAATATGAAAGTGATTATTATTATCTGGATGAGACACAGTTAGACCAGTTAATTGTTTGGGCTCAAGAACTAAGACAGGAATACCAAAGTACTGGATGTGTAAAGTTGTTTAGGGATGAGGTTTGTAGTACAAAAGCAGGTAAGTGCTATATTCAATATAGCTTGCCTGTAGTTGAATTAGTTATCTTGTTTATAATATACCCTAGTTTTTGCAGTGTTTTCAAATCTGAATGTCACAATGATAGTCCAATGGTGCCTTAAAATAGCTTGTAGTGTTTTGTTAGGGGACTTTGTCTTTTATAGACTACTTTTTATTGGCTTATGTACAGGTCATAAAAGACGGAGAAGTCAATCTGAAGATGACACTGTGCTCAATATAAAAACCCGGTATAGTAATGTCACAATTCATGTGGAATAATTTATTAAAATATACAGTGTTCATTGGTAAATAAAGATATTTTTGTGCCGAAAGAATGAACTTGCCCAAAATTTGATGGTTGAGAACAGAAGATACAGCCAAAAACAATGCAAAAATCTGTAAAATCTGTAAAATCCTATGTGATCAGGTATTGTAGACATATTATATTTAGAGAATCACTGACCAAAAAACACAAAAAGTTAAAACACTAAACGTTTCAGCTACGGACTGTAGCCTTCATCAGTGGTAATGATTCAAAAATAATAAATAGTTACTATGACAGGTGAAAGCCTAAGGGTGGTACATGTTAAAGCACTTGGTTGGTAACCATGAGTCTTGAGGGTGTCACCGCCAGACCGGGACAGGAAGCAGAAAACAAGTAAACAAACACACGAACACATTATCATCATTTATTCACACACAAACAAACCGTTAGTCTAGATCTCAATTAGTAACTCTTTCAGACTGTCACTGTTAATTACAAACATCAACAAACAAACTATTCATAGTTAACGATCCATTAAGTTATCTCATGCAGTGATCCCTGGGTGTGTATCATTTTGCCTGGATATAAGCCAGGGTTTTTCTGTTTTTGATTCATTCTTCTATGATTCTAACTAAAACTGAGGACCCGGTTTGGGCTTAGATAGTTGGGGTAGAAGGGGAAATCAAGTTAGTTGTCATTAGCAGAGGAACTTGCGGTGACAAGGGTTAGCTATTTGGTTTTGTTTATATGTTTCACTAGGCTACTATAAACTTGAGGCAACAATCCTTCATCTCTGTTGATCTTGCTCCCTTCAGTTTTAATGTACCATGATTCCAAATAACAACGAGGGTATAACTGATGGCAGATGTCAATCACTTTACCACTCTTCCAATCAATAACATGACTCTCTTTCATTGCATGTTCTGTAACAGCTGAAAAATGATAAGGTGAAGTTAGAGCTTGCTTATGTTCTTTTAATCTATGTGTTATTGTTCGTCCAGTTTGCCCAATATAAGAGATGTGACAAGTTCCACATGATACTGGTAGCTATATCACTCCTGTTTGTGACTCAACTGGAATGGGATCTTTTGGATGAACTAGAAGCTGCCTGAGGGTAGTGCGTGGCTTGAAGCAAGTTCTGATATCCAATGGTAACAGAATTCTCTTTATGCATTCTGACACATTCTTCATGTAAGGCAAGACTACTGTTGCCTTGGGTTTCATCATCACCTTGCTACTAGATGCTGGTCTCGCTCGCATGGCATTTGAGATGACACGTGAAGGGTAGCCGTTCATCTTCAAAGCAGATCGGATATGTGCCCTTTCTACATTTCTGTCCTGATCAGAGCCACAGATGGAGTTGGCTCGACAAAAAAGAGTCTTGATGACAGCTATTTTATGAGCTATGGGATGGTGGGATGCAAAAGACAAGTATTTATCTGTGTGCGTCTTCTTACGAAAAATGGTAGTGGATAATGTTCCATTGGAATTATGCTTCACTGTTGTATCCAGAAAAGAGAGTTCTCCATTGGATTCCAACTCAACTGTGAAATTGATGGTATCCTCTATAGAATTTAGATGGTTTAAAAATGGTTGCACTGAAACTTTTGGTAAGGCAGTAATGATATCATCCACAAATCTCTTCCAAAATGGTGGTGGGGTGGGATAAGTAGAAATGCCTTTGTCCTCAATGTCCTCCATTACAAGGTTAGCCACAGTTACAGATACTGGTGACCCCATAGCAGTACCAAACGTCTGTCTAAAAAATTCATTGTTGTAAGACAAGTATGTTGCATTCAAACAAAATTTTAAGAGTTGTGTGACCTCTGATACTGACAATGCTGTGCGATCTTCCAATGTACTATCAACACTCAGACGCTGTCTGGCAACATCAATGGCTTTTTTGTAGGAATAGTAGTGAAGAGTGAAACCACATCAAAAGATACCAATACTGTTCCAGATGGAATACATTGTGTCGAGATGAATTTGGCAAAATCAAATGAGTTATTTACATGAGTAGACAAATTGCCTACTAACGGAGAGAGAATGGTGACAAGATGCTTTGACAAAATGTATGTTGGAGAGTTAATAAAAGAAACAATCAGCCTCAAAGGTGTATTTGGCTTATGAATCTTTGGTAAGCCATATAGTAGTGGTGTTGTCTTAGCTTAACTCCTCAAGTGATAATACAGTGCATCTGGAAGGGAACCAGCTCTCTTCAATGATAAAAGTAAACTATTCATTTTTCTCTCCAGTGCCAAGGCCGGATCTCTCTTCAACTTCTTATATGTTTTGTCATCAGACAGCATGGACAAAATCTTTTGATGGTATTCTGCTTTGTCCAGTATGACTGTGGCTTTCCCTTTGTCTGCAGGCAAAATTAGTATAGAGTTATCTTTTTTTAAGTCCTTTATTGCCCTGTATTCCTCTATTGTAATATTGGAAGGAGGTGGCTTAGCTTTAGTTAGTGCACCAATGATGTTTATTCGTGCAAGTTCTGCCTCAGAAGATGGCACCTTTCTTAGTCCAGTTTCAACTGCTGCTACAATTCTCGGTATCGGAATTGATTTTGCAGCTGGTGTGAAATTTAATCCTTTAGATAATGCCTTCTTTTCAATCGAATTTAGCTGTCGTGATGAATGGTTAATCACCCATTTGTCTGTACATTCATGAAGGTCCTCTTTGTTACTTTTCGCTAAGAGCAAGTCAAATTTATGTTTCTGCCTCTCTTTGCACTTCTTAGTGAGAAGAGTTTGAGCATTATCCTTCATACTTTGCAGTGTTGAAAGATGGTCATCTTGTAGCTCCAACCTCAAATCACCATTCTGGCAACGTAAATCTTGTTCAAGATGTTTTATTTTTTAATCATTACCACTGATAAAGGCTACAGTCCGTAGCTGAAACGTTTGGTGTTTTAACTTTTTGTGTTTTTTGGTCAGTGATTCTCTAAATATAATATATATATATATAAACAATGCAAGTCAAAGTAAGCTTAAATTTGGGTTTAAGTATGTATTATTTAGCCATAATGTTGTTCATACTCTCAGGAAGGATATTATTCTTGTTGAATCATACAAACCAAAGCAGAAGTATCCAAGATGTTGAACTAGGATTGTGTATGAGTTTTAAATATGAAAGTGGTGAATTTGTTCAAGTTATTCATACCACTGAGAACCATTGGATCACTCTTTCTACTATTGGCATAGAAAAGAAAAGTTGCATTCAGGTGTATGACAGTGTGTATAATTGTTTACCAACCATGGCAAAGGCACAAATAGTTAATATTATGTGGTCACAACAAAGTGCAATTGAGGTTTGTTTTATGGATGTACAAATGCAGGTAAATGTGTAAATAGTATTATAGTTTGCTCCATGGTATAATATAATCTATTAGCTATATTTCTCTGTAGAGTGGTGGTTATGATTGTGGTGTCTATATTTAACCTCACTTGTGTTTGGAGATGATCCAACTTTATGCATCTATGATACTGAGATGATGAGAAGACACCTTTACAAAAGTCTATGTCTGGAAAATGTACACCTTTCCCACAGAAACTGAGGGCCAGCAAAGGTCAACAGCTCAAGGCTAAAGATGATTTTGAGATTCATTGTTATTGCAGAATGCCAGAGCTGGAAAATATTGGAATGATTGATTGCACCAATTGCAGCCAATGGTTTCACTTGGATTGTGATTCTGTGCCTGCTGAGGCTTTAAATAATCCATCAATGGCTGGTTTTGCTGTTTTTATAAAAACTAACTTTATCATTTTGACTTGTAAAAAAAATTGTGTTATTTATCACAAATGAGAGAAACTGTTTATTTATTAAAATATTTACAATATAGAGTCAAACCAGTAATAGCTTTAGTTAAGTTTGTGGAAGAAAGAGCTAACTAAAATATATTTTAGTTTTAGCTTTAATTTATACTTTGGAAATTTGTAACAACAACAGATTGTATAAATAGTTTTAGTTTTAATTAACTAAAACAGCTTGAAAAATATGTTATCTTGTATAAACAGAGTTTTACAGTCTATCAGAAACATTCACTCTACTGTAGAGAAACTGCAAATATGAAAGAAAGAGCTACACAGTGACTCTTGAAGTCCAATGTTCAGAATATTGCTAACAACACTTTGTTTTTTCAAGCATTTCTTTAAAAGTATTTTAATCAGGCTTGTGATATTGTAAACAATTCATCTTGTGCGATCTTTAATATATATATATATATATAATTCTGAGAGCGGGCATCTTTAGATTGTGTTCCCTTGCTTAAATATAATACTGTCTCCAGTCATTCATTTCTTTCACATTATTATATCCTAGTCAAAGCTAAGGTTAGGCTACTGAATACTCTGCCTGAGAAGCTAATCTGGCTGAATTAAGGCCAATTTATTATTTATATAGTTATTTTATTTATTCATATGTTTTGTTTCATTAATTTACTTTGCTCCTGTTTATTATTTGTTCACTGTTCATTCATTTAATTTGTTTTGCTCCGTATTCATTTTTTAATAGCTATTATTCATTTCTAGGGCAAAACCAACTCCCAATAATCCTAGTCAAGTCGTCGCTCTTACTAAATTGTAACTTGAATGCATACTGAAATGCTGTGATGACAGAAATGGGGGGACTACCTATGGTGGAGGGGGACCGTCTGTGCTAACACACACGGTCCCACTAGGACCACTCATGCCTATACACGCACGGTTCGCCGGACCGTCGGTGTACACACAGATTGTCCGGCCGGACCACTTTTGGGGGGGACCGAATTTTGCATGACAGTCTGTTTCATCAGAATATAGCAAAGATAGTTGGCATCTGCAATACCAGTTTGTGCAGTTATATGCTTTGTTTGCATCCATAATATTTTTTACAAGCGTACATGGTGTAAAAAGAAAGGGCAAAGAGACAAACTATTCCATTGATCAGTTGAGAACAGCCCAAGATGGTGGACAAAGAGCCTATCAGAATCCCAACCATGAGCAGCAAATTGAACCCAGAGTGGCACATGGAGGAGCAAACGTTGCGAGAGGCTCCACCTTCTTCATACGCCAATCGATTCCAATACAAGTGTGTGATGGGTGCTAGTGAAATTGTGGAAGAAATGCAAGAGCCTCCACCTCCTTATGGCAGGAGATTGCAGGAAGACAGGAAGCTGGTACAGAAAATGATATGATGACAGTGAATAATGTGATGGAGGTAAATAACGGCAAATCTTGAAATTTAAAAGAACAATTGTGTCTGCAGCTTTTATCATCCCAACTATATCAAGTTCTCGTGTTTTTCACAACTATAATTTTAAAGTAACAATAAATGCAAAAATTTTGATTTCCCCCACCACTCTTTTTTTTTTACGTTAAAGCGTTCACATTATAGTGTTTGAGTCTACATATCTGATTTGTTATGTTTATAAAACACTACAAGTCAGTAAAGCGTAATGGTGATAGACTGGTCTAAAATTTATATATCACAATTGGTAGACTCAGATAGTATAGCACGGAATTTAGCAAATGAATTATTGTACTGTATAGTCATGAAATTATTACAGGGTCACTGATGGTCTCGTATGAAGGAGGTTCATCATTAGTATTCATGACATTGGAGTACAGAGATGAGCTTTCGTAATTGGGAGGAGGTGCTTCCAGTAGTTTTGACCTGTTATCTGGCTCCTGGTCTCCAGCCACAACCACTGCTGCAGGAACCAAGGGAGTGGAGTGGTTCAGACAGTCTTGAGTCGCATTAGTAGCAGTTCTCTCGGCTAAGTTGGGCCAGTTGTGTTACTGTTGCCCCAATCTGTGTTGCTGCTGCCCCAACCTGTGTTGCTGTTGCCCAAATCTTTGTTGCTGTTGCCCAAATATTTGTTGCTGTTGCCCCAACCTAAGTGTCTGTTGACCTAATCTTTGTGGGGTTTGCCAAGGACTTTGTAGCTCTTGTTGTAGTCCCTGTGGTATCCATTGAGAGGTCTACGAACATTCACAGTGTTCGTGCAGAACAGTATCTTTATATATTTATATGCGAGGAAAATGAAAAAGATTAAAAGTCCAAGTCCAAAGATACTGGCTATCAATGCAGATTATAATGGGGTCAAATCTCTCCTCTAGACTTGGCCCTGTAGTGAGTCCTGGAGCCAAAAAAATAAAAAAAAGTAATATATATATTTTTTAAATTGAGAAGAAAAATATTAAAATATACACTTCTTAAAAATTATTGCTCATAGTAGTGCAGCAAGTTGGCAATTATGTTCATGACAGTGTTTATAGTTACACTCAAACTCCCCTAATAAGGGCAAAACAATTATATTTGCACTTGTATTTTAATATATAGGAATTGTAATAACTTATTTATAAATACAATTATACATACTTTGAGGAATAGCTACTTGTATCTAAGGACAGCACACACCTTTTCCATTTAGATGGAAATGATTTGCTATTGCTTTGCTTAGTAGGCTGCTTAGTAGACTAGACATTTTGATTGGGGTGAACAGGGTGGGAGCCCAGCTGGGAAGATAATCCAGCTGCTGTAAATTTACTGTACCCTTTACTCAAACCAGCAGCTGTAAGTTGATTCTACAACCCTCATATATTGTTTACTTGCCGACCAGCTGTGACATTTTAAACTACTAAACATCAGCCATGCTAAGCCATGCCTTTACACCAGGTGCCCACTGTGTGGTGGGGGTACTTGCTAGTATAGCTTGAAATTTTTTATATTCCTGGCAGTGACTCAATTCGCTTTGCCCATTCACCAATATGTAATAACAACAACTAATCACCAGATGTAAAGAAAAGAAGCTTACTGGGAACGGAGATATCTAAGACACAGTCTTCTTCATCAGTTACATCTGAGCAATCTATGAAGATTCTATCACAATGAGATGCAGAGGGAATACACTGTCCACTTCTGTATCTGCCCCCATTACAATCAGTAATTGGGGGCATTGCTAAAAAAAAAATCAACAAATAAAGTAAAGAGGCTCTATGGATATTAAATTGTCAACTAATTATGGTTCCTGATAGGGTCTTACCTTTTTTACTTGTTAATTAATTAACTCACTTAGAATGGGGCATCCCTGCTCATCACTACCATCAGGACATTGACTGATTCGATCACATAGGATACGAAGAGGAAAGAATGCTCCATTTCCACACCTGAAACCTCCACAACTTACTAGAAAATAAAGACCAAATATTAATATTAAATAAAATAAGATTATAGTTATTCTATCCTACAATACACATCCTAAGTAATACGGCCATGATGTATGATGCTCAATACAGCTTCAATGATTTAACATCATATCCGTGCAGTTGTAGCTAGCTATGCACAGCCAGTGTATTTCTGTTATTTACATTTTGTATGGCTTTTGTTGAAGCTGTGGACATGTTTTGAGAGGGTAACATCAATACAGTGGCACCATTATGAACTCTAATATCACTATTAGTCATTGTACAACATCACGCGACTTGGAGCACAGTTTGTAGAAGAGCTGATTGAATCGGGGACTTTTATTCTTTACATTACGTATGCTAGTTATATTTATTGGAGATAAGAGTTACTTCCATAGATGCAGTAAGCGACTCATTCAACAGCATTTTCAGCTATGAGATCACTAGAAGGTTAAGTCACATAATGTGACTGAGCTCTGTAAGATCCACTTATACAATTTTGCTCTGTCTTTGAAAATTTTAAGATTCATTATGATTACTTTCAAGCATTTTGGGCAGGTCTTGACTGACCAGTTACATTGCCCTATTTGTGGCTCACCAGTAGTAGAAATAATGGGAGTAGGTGTGGAGTTGCATCCTGTCTCATCCACTCTGTCTGGACAATGCACGATTCCATCACACAAGTTGCTCCTGTTGAAAGCACACTCAGTACTGGAACACACTGACAGGGAATCATCGCACATGTAGGTGCAGTTCTCTTCATCAAATCCGACCGCACCTCAGTCACAGCTCTTCCGTCACATCTTCGAGATACGGTGAACAAGCATGTTTGACCATTGTGTGTGCTTACACACGACTGCTCGTCACAAGTGATGGTAGCCTTAGTTACTGTATCAAATAAATCACAATGAAAAAATGAAAATAGCTGAGATTTAAAAACAAACAAACCAGTAATGAAATAATTGCCTCAAAATAATGGGCAGAAACACTAACAGCAATAGTCATGATATAAGTTTTGTGTTGTATAAAGTGAATTCATTGTTTAAAGGATCAGTGAAATAGTCATATTCATTAGTGGCCTTGAAACCTTTATTTTGAACTTTACAAAACAATTTGGAAATGAGCTATATAGAGCCTGTATTATGCCAAAACTGAAGGTAAAAGAGGTCTACATGCCTAGACATTGATGTTTGTTTTCTAGATAAAGTACAGATATAGCTCTGTGGTCTTGGATGATAATAGTCTTGTAGCTAGAGACCCTTAACCTAATACTGTGCTGGGAAGGGTCTGGTTGCAAAAATAGGCAGACAACACCTCTAATATTTTTGATAAGTTATCAACTATAGTTTTGGAGGCCCACATACAAATAATTCCTTTCAATATATTTCTGCGTGACTGCAACAAGTTTTATAGATATTTCCAGAGGAATATGTCCCATCACACCACTCCCAGTTTTTAGAATGGCAACTGCATATTGATCTGTGGATTTCTATGTTCTTGCTCAGTGGCAAGCTCATTTTATTTCTAGCTAGGTAGCTAGCATAATGACTGTATCTATCGCTGGTGACCGTACAGTCTGATAGATATGTGTAAGATATTGCTCAATCTTGGGCTATAGAATGTCATATCAACAAGCAGCTACAATTTATAACACAGACACACGAAGTTCAATGTCCATTCCCACATCTCCCCTTCCTAGAAATATGAGCAAAGCAGATAAGTGGGCAAGGCAATTTCAGTTCCAGTTTGAGAACAATCGATATAATCTTGGCAGAACATGGTGCGGAAGTATAATGCTTCAGATGATTGATCTTGAGTTGATTCAGAGGTATTTTCTGTAGGAGACACTATATTAAGTTGACTTCAGTTTCGACAAACATCACCAGAGAGAGTGTTTACTGCATAAGATTGAGGTCACTCTGCTGAAGTAGTTCAGTGCCTTTGACAGGTTCTGTACCAGTGTTCAACCAAGTAGCAGTTCCGGCTGGTCTCAGTGTCTGAGATCAAAGCTAGCTTTTTCTTATATTCACCACTTATTTTTATTGGTACTCTGATAGGTACTTCCAATTGGGACAGAAGTGTTTTGTGGGCTGAGGAATAGCTGTTTGAAGTTGTCTTCCCATAAACAGTTCCACTGGGCTAAGTTCGCACCATTGAAGTGGTGTTGCCCTGTATGACAACTAAGCCAAAGGTAGATCTGATGAGCTGTACTTGAGTCTCTTGGCTGTCTGGACTGTCCTTTCTGCTTGACCGTTGCTCTTAAGAAGTGAGGGCTACTTGTGCAGTGTTGGAAACCATAAAAATCTGCTAAGAGCACGGCTAATGAGGTGATCAATTTTTAGTTCTGGATACTTGTCGGAAAAGTCCACTAAGAGAAGATACTGGTTTTTTCAAAAATATCCCTCCCCTACTTGCCTAAGATATTCAGGTAGTTCGGAAATTTTTTCAGTCGAGATTTCTTGGCACAAGTGTGTCAGTCCTGTACAGCTGACTAGTAATGCCTGGGCACTATACCAAAGACTTGATCAGATCCTAGTCAAACAATGTTCAATTCCTTGGTGTCCTTTTATGGAGTCTTCTGTTGCAAGCATTGAGGAATTATTATACGACTGCTGAATAATAATCAATCTTCACTTAACGAGAATGATTCTTTGACTTTCCAGTAGGGTTTTTGCGGAGATGAAGACCAACTTTATTTTTATACAGCCAGCCAGTTAACAGAATTGCCCGATATCCTGGCACATGGAATCCTGCTTTTGAGCCTCACAGTAGTCTTTTAGACAGTCAGGGCTTGCTGGCAAATCCGCTACCACTAGCTAACAAACTCTTCAATGTCTTCAAACGGAACTGGTGGAAGTAGCCATAATGCCTCCTCCATTTGGGCATAGTGACGTTCCATCTTAGACATTGGGAAGCTAAGGACACTGGCTTCTATGTACCCTCATGCTCATTAATATTGCACCCAGACCGAAGGAGAACCATCAGCTTTTACTTTCGTGATAGCCTTTGGGTCATAAAGCACTATTATTACTGGCAATTGAATAAATTCCTTTCTTCACTTCAGCAAAGGCATGATCTTGTTTAGGACCCCAAGCTCACTCAATGGTGAAGTAAGAGGGAGTTAGGGGGGGGGGGGGGGGGGGGGGGGTATTTATTTTATCACCATTGAGCATACCTCATGAATTCTATTCAATAAAAATAAGCTGTGTATTACAATGGCCAGCAACTGGTAGGTCAGCTGTCAGTATGCACAACCATGTCTCTGGCCTCTTGGGCAAAAAAGAGTGAAGAATTGTTGGTCCTGATGAAAGTTCAGCATTTTCATGATGCCATGTTGATGCATATCCACAAAGTTAAAACAAACAAATTTGAACTGACAGGCAATGCTAACGAATTCCTAAAAAATGAAAGAAAAGCATTAGGAGCAATTTATAATTTCTTTTACATTGTAGCTAATAACCTGATGTGCAGCTATGTGTGTATTGTTATGTTATTCATATTTTGTGGTCCACCTTATTTTCTGAGTAGCTACTATAAATCATTAATCTTTATTGTCAGAATTCGGTAAGATCTCAATTCTGTATCAATGCAATTTTCTGTGAATAAAACTTTATAAAGCTGTGAATCTAGTTGTAATAGGACCCTTATCCACTTTAGCTACAATATCTGGCGATGAGGATGTCTATGCCACACAGTTCTACTTCAGAGTTCAAATATAGTGTGGAAGAATGGAATTATTACACTGAATGCTTGATTCACCATTTCATTGCAAACGATGTCAGAGAAGAAGAGAAGGCTATTCTACTTTCTGTGTGTGGTGCATCTACTTACAAGCTAATCAGAAGTCTCTTAGACATCGCAGCAAAGTCCTACATCGAAATTGTCGACATGATTGGGACACAATACAACCCTAATCCTTCACCAATTTTGCAGCGATTCAAGTCCAATTCGAGAGTGCGTTCACTGGGTGAATTGATCGTTTCTTACAGTGCAGCTTTGTGCAACATTGCGAGTATGGTGATACCCTTTCAGTTATGCTCAGAGATAGACTGGTGTGTGGAGTCCGTCATAGTGGGATACAGAACAAACTTCTCTTGGAAAAGGATCTATGAAAAAGCATTCGAACATATGCTTTCTTCAATCTGCAGCCTCCATCTCTTTAACTTGTAGCAATAACAGAGGGTATGTTCCTTCTCATTAGCTACATAGGCCACAAGGTTGGCAACAAGTGCACAGTAAGATTTGGGCTTGTCTCCCTTTGCAGTTGTCTTAGAGAACGTGTTTTTCCAAGTGTTGTTATGCGATGGTTTGAAATCGGAAGGTTTGGAATCAATGGACTTGCTGGTCAGGATTCTGTTCCTAGTATCCATGATTTCCACCATCTTCTCGGCATGTGGTACCTTGTCAGCAGTTTCCAAGAAGCAGTATCATTCCTGGGAGAGCGTATTGTCCATCATATGGCCTCAAAAAATGCTGTGACCAGTTGAGATGCAGAGCCATCACCGAACTTGTCAATGATGTTAAGGTATTTGGTTGGCAGCTCTGAGCAGGTAGCGGTGCCTTTATCAGCGTCTCTAAACTAAGGGAGCTTCTTCAGCTTCACAGCCATGTCAGTGAAAACTCATCCTGGGCTGGTCAAGCCTGGTCTTAAGTCTTCCCTCCACAAACTCAGATAAATTGCCATTATGTAAAGCATCCTGGATCATGGTAACTGCTGCTGGCTCCTTGATACATTCCAGCAGGAAAGTCAGCTGCTCATCACTGGAGAGTCCCGTCATTTTGCCCAAGTTGTCTTTGAATCTTCTCCAAAAGGATCGCCAGTCAGACAGGTCTCTAGAATAGATGAGCAAAGGTAGAGTTCTTGCTTTCACACCTTGTCTGATGGACGTAGCAGGATCTGCAGTAGTGCTAGCAGTGGCAGCATTGGAAGTAGGTGCTGCTGACGAGGTAGCTGTGCCAGCACACTTGATATCATTGACTCTATCCTCATAGTCTTGAAGAGGTCTTTGATTGATGCAGATGATGCTATAGTCTGCTATTGTGTTGGTAGTGAAAGCATTGGTAGTAAAAAGAGAGTTACTCGCTCAAGGTTCTCTGAGAAGTTTTCACCATTTGGACGCTATTCCTGAAGGAATAGAGAAGGATTCACACAGTCAGAAAGAGAGTCATAATGACTATATGCAGATGAAGATTCATTGGCTTGTGAATTAGGTGCAGCTTCCACAGTTGCATCATGTTGAGAATCATCAAAACAAGGCTTGGTTTGTAAGGAGAAAGCTCATTAGAGTAGTTTGGCTTATATTGCTTGTTCAATTGTGCCATAAAGTTTTCATAGGCAAGAATGCTTTCTATAGCATTAGGTGGTTGGTGCTAAACGCACAGGTCCGTCCTTCACGAGTCATTGGAATAAGCACAAAGTAACTTGCTAAACATTCACCTAAGATTTTCATAGTATCACTGCTAACTAGATTCTTACCTTCAGGGACATGATTCCAAATAGTGATTATTTTATGGGAAACTTGCATTGCCCATTGGGTGGCACTAAGTGAACCACCAGGCCTGAATTGATGCAGCACAGACTCCACAGCAATCATGCACTCCAAACCCACCATAGTTAAGTAACAAAGCCTTCAAACTCAGAAAATTACCAGGAAGCGTGTCTACATGAACAAAATAATTATTAATGTGTTTTCCTTCCATTAAGTATTCTTACCCTTCTGCCCATTTAAATCTATCAATGCCATTTGCCACCATACTCCACTCAAACCTCGTAATAGCTGAGTACAGATCTTCACCTGGAGACATTCTCACAGTGAGATGGAAACACGATTGGCATGCTCGTCTTTCTTTGTAGATTGATCGTCTAGGCGTCTTCAGTTTCTTTGGCTTTTTAGCTTTCTCTTCAATACACAATTGGTTAACTTTCGCCATATTAGCTCTAGACAGTTTCAATTCCTTACGCAGCAAGTCAACTTCTCCTCTACGAAGTTCTTGGTCAGCCTCCTGATTTTGAAGCACTGTAGCAAACATTTTCTCTATAAAGGTTGGATACGATTGGGCCTTGACATCTGGGTCCAATCTGTCAACTCCTGTTGTCAGTCCCAGAGTAGGAGTACTTCTACTAGAGAGTGTTACGATGACGTCTTCTACTGGTTGTCCCACGGTAATTTCCTTCAGCTATTGATGGTAGACCACTTCCTTCAGCTATTGATGGCTGACTAGTTCTAGAGGAGAATATACCATGAGAGATGTGATAAGGTTTACTGCCATTATGTGACATACTAGTATTCATATATGTGAGGGGAAAAAACAGAACCAAGTGACACACAGTATGAAGAAGTGATGCAACACAAAAACAATAATCGTAAAGACACAACAATGTTAGGAACACTGTAAGTGAACTATTTAAAGATAAATAAATTATAACAACATAACAATTACAATGAAGAGAGAATAATTCTGATAGCAAGTCACGTCAGGTGGATTAGAAAGAAATTGTCATCGTTGGAACATGTCCTCTCAGCACATGTCCTCTCAGCATGACAACTGTGGAGGTACAAGAGCCAGAGATGGACAGGTAGATGTATGCTGCCATGGGGGGGAAGGGGGGGGGGGGGGAGAAAGGTAAAGTTAGAATAGAATAATTTAGTGGGTAGATTAAGGGCAAAAAAAGGCATTATGTTTACACGACGGACAAAAGCGCCAAATTTTTTTTATACATGTATCTGATCATAAAGAACAATAATACGGCCGGCTGCAAAAAATATGTTGAACAGGTATAGATTTTATGCACACAAGTAGTAAAAACGCGAAAATAAAAATGCGAAATTTTTAAAATGTACTTCGATCACTCCCAAGACTTTGTGTGAAAGAGATGATAATTAACAGGTAAATTGAAGGAATGTAGCAGCCTTATGATCTCACACTGCTACTTTTGTAGCCTAGCCAGAGCACATGGTCTAGCCCTAGTCAGAGCACATGGTCCAGCCCTAGCCAGAGCACATTGTCCAGCCATGAGTCTTGATTGGAAGCTCTGTGTTATCTGCCAGACAGAGGAATTACGTTGCCCCACCAGATCTGCCGATGTGAAGAGACCACCTTTAGGTATATATTCTGCTTTTCTGAAGAATGTAGAAGAGTTTCAAAAGCTAGATGCTCTGCCAGTAAGGATCAACTTTGGAGACCAAGGAACAGCTCAACATTTTATGAGCAATCATGCTTCATGGCATAAGCGGTGTCAGGAGATGTGTGATAGTGAAATGCATGTGAAGATATCTGGTGGTGTTGACCTAGTAGCAATTGAGGGGATTGGTAATGCATGTTGAAAATGATATTGAGGAGGGTATTTGTGTCTTTAAATTAGCCGACCTACACGCTTCCTGTGAGGAGCGCACGGTAGTAGAATATAACAACCTCAATAAACAGGACACGTTTGAAAGGGGAGCTTCTTGATTACTTTCAGAAATATGGGATTCAGGAACAGTCAGATGGGAAAAATGTTGTTTTACTCTTCCCTAAGGGGATGCAGGAAATATTACGGAGCTCTTGCTGTCTATCTGAATGCAAATCAGAAGCTGCTTTGCCAGTGTTGCCATGATTGTACGCAGGGCAATGTTTCAGAATGAGAACAAATTCACATTTGGGGGACATTTTCCAAAAAATTGCAAAAAATATTCCGTACCCTATAGCCTTAAACTGTTAATTTCCATGATTATTAATGGGCCTGGTCTGAATAGTGAAGAAAATAACACTGATTCCCAAAATTGTCTGACAATATCACAGATTATTCTCCATAACACAAAAAGCATACTGCTTCAGAAAAAAGGAGTACCAGGCATTCACCTGATCGTGAACCACCTCTACCTGTGTACATTGGGCTGAATATTCATTCACTTACTCGTAGCAAGCAACTGATTGAAAAACTTGACAGTCTGGGTATCAGCATCTCCTATGATAGAGTCATGGAACTTGAAAAAAATATAGCGCTCACCATGTGTGAACAGTATCGGGCTAATGGCATTGTTTGTCCTTCGCACTTGAGGAAATGGCTTCAGACAGTAGGTGCTATGGATAACTTGGACCACAATCCATCTTCTACAACAGCTCAGTCTTCTTTTCATGGGAATAAGCATATTTCAGTTCCCTACTACCGAAAATCCAGGCACTGCTATTGAAACAGTTTCTGCCCCAACAATGGAAGAAGTCTTACTTCCAGATGCTTTATACTGTGGTTCCTGCTGTAGCTATGAAACAGTCCAATGCTGAAGTACCACAGAGGTGCAAGTGCATCAAAGCAGGATTATCATGTACTGATCTATGCCAGAAGTTCAATTCTTCTACGTTGGAACGCGTTCAGCAGAGGGTAGGGAGAAAAAGAAAGGCAGATGGAGGTGAGCCTACTAGCCATCCAAAGCGTCGTGAGTCTACTGCATTATTATGCATTTTTTTGTGAGAGCAGCACTCCTGGGTTATTGCATAAGTTTAGTACTTTCAATATGGATAAGTCTATTAAAGACATGGCGTAGTTGCAACTGTGAAACTTAACCTAACAACAACTTTTACTTTATGCTACTTGCAATAGTTTCTGGTCACAACATTTTTGTGGTTTTTAACGAAGTATAGACATCAAAGCTGTGCAAATATGTATACCAAAGCAGTTTTGCCATCATTATGCAGTTACATTGGCAATAGCAAGAAGAGCACCTAGTACCTTAGGCCTGAGGCTTTGCACATTATTTTGTGGTTGTCAAACGGAGTATTGAATATATTTTTGCGTTTTTCGGCTTTTTTTTGCTTTTAGTGCTCTAACTTTCATCCTATGGAGTAAAATTGTTGCAGCCGGCCCATTTCTGGTAGACAATGGTGTCACTGAACTGCAAAAAAAAATTGGTGCTTTTGTCCGCCGTGTAAACAAAAAATCCCTAATCTACCCCACTAATTGTTTTGTATGAATGTTGTGAAGGTACACTAATTAGTAAATATATGGTCCATTAGCACCTACTGCTAAATTAGTCCACAGAAACATTGTTGAGGAGTGAGGTACCTCCATTTTGACTAAGGTCAAGAGTAGTATCGAGGAGCCTGACCTGGCCACAACTTCTATTCAACTAACTAATAGTCCCAGCCCACCAGCAGCCACAATTAACTAATACATCCACTACCGAAGGCCAAATTTCTTCAACTGAGCTAGAGCAGGAAACCTTGATCAGCTCTTTAGCTTTGTCATCATCAACAACCGATAACGTAGACTCGGGTTGTTAACTTGATAGACGGAAAGTATAATGGGAGCGCTTAATAAAAAGTGCTAAAAACTACTTCGACTTCTTCTCAATCTGCTACTGTTCGAAGATTCTCCCAAGTTCACACTCCTCGTGATCGATATAGATTTAAGAAACAGGGGGTTCTATCGATCTGAGAGGAGGGAAATGTAATAACATCATGTGTATGTATGTATTGTTATGTTATTCATATTTTGTGGTCAACATTACTTCCTGATCCTGAGTAGCTACTATAAATCATTAATTTTTATTGTCACAATTCAGTCAGTTCTGAGTTCTGTAGCTATCAGTGCAAATTTCTTATGAATAAAACTTTATAAAATACTTGATGTGAATCTACAGTAAGAGACATCACTTTACAATATACATCATCTATTTTTCCATCCAAAAAACTCACATGCCCCCTAGTCTCGCAGGCCAGACTCTTTACCTCGCTTGCTTACGGTAAAGGGTCTGGCCTGGCGAGACTAAATGCCCCCTACTTTGAAGTAATTTCCATCACCCTCGCCTACAATAGTTGAGTACGATCTTTGTCAACTTCAAAGTGATTTTAATAACAACGGTAGTAGCTACAATTGGCTAATGCATAATATCAATGTGTACAAAAACAAAAACAAACAAACAACTTGAGAATATTTATACATCCAAAACTATACGAACTAAAAAATGCTAACTGTTCTTTACAATGCCTAACAATATTCTGTGTAAAGTTAAATTGTTGCTCAGGCAAGTTCAAAGACTATCAATTTTACTCCATTCTTTTGAGAATCTGTTGATATCAGGACGATCAGCTGCTTTTTTGGCCCATCCTCTCTCCAAGAGTCGTTTCACTACTTCCGCCATATTCGTTTCCTTTAGGTTTGGGCGTAAATCTCCACGACCGACATTTTTAACGAGTTGAGGCAAGTTGAGGTTTTCAAAAGGCTCTTCTTCTACCAGAACTTGATATGTCACCAAACAAAGAGAGTAGATATCTGCCTTTTTAAGTCCAGGAAGCTCTAGCAGTTCTCCACATAGAACTTCTGGGGCAGAATAGCGAGGAGTTCCTTGACCCGGTGCAGCAGAAAGAGTTGAAGTTGATGTCCCAGAATTTTTTATAATGCTCAGGCCAAAGTCGGCTAGCTTAGCCACATTCTGAGCAGTCAACAAAATGTTTTGACATTTTATGTCACAGTGTGCAATGTCTTGACAATGAAGGTATGCAATTGCTGATGTGACTTCAGTTATCAATTGTTTTTTGCTCTTACGGTTGAACTCGACTTCTTCAATGAATATGGCGTGGAATAAAGTCTTTGGAAGGTACTCCATGACAATTCCAATATTATTTTCTTCTGTGACCACTCCAAACATTTGAACAATATTAGGGTGGCTGAGCTTTGAAAAAATTTGTATTTCATTTACAAGTTGCTTTTTTTTCTTGTTTGTAATCTGCTGGACAATTAATTTTTTGAAAGCAACTGGGGTGTTTTTCCATTCTGCAGCATAAACTTCACCGAATCCTCCTTTTCCAATTTGTTTTTTTAGATGAAGATCCTCCATAGGTATTATTTCTCTTTGCGAAACTTTAGAGTAATTAGTACAAGGTAATATTCCACTTTTTTCCCAGTTTTCTTCTACTTCACCTCGCTGAAGTTCATATTGGACGCTCTCAATAACTGGACGATAACAGTCATTTAAATCAATGTTTTGCAGAATATCTGCAATGTCCTCAAGATTACTGTCTTGAAGCAAATATCTTTCTACTTTACCCAAGTGAGTCTCTTTGGAGACCTAGAAGGTCTCACAATTTCTTTACCCGCACGACCATGCTTTCTGTTGTAATAGTTGTCTTTATAATACTTTTTAGCAGGCTGGGCACTTGTGCTAATTCTAGATGGTACCGATATAGATCCATCTCGGTGAACCACGTGAGATCCTATTGGCTTACCGACATACCGTAGCTTCCTGTTAACTGCATTATCAACATAAAGAGCTGTGCTTGTTGGCGATGATGACAAAGTTGCACCATGTTTATGCTGCACACGTGACCCTAAAGGTTCACCAACTCTACCCAGGCTACGATTCTGGGGATTATCTACATAAGTACGTGAATAACTCATGGAAGTGTATGTTGATGAAGGAGGAGATAAATACCTTGTAGCAGGCTGATCACTTGTGCTAATTGCAGATGATACAGATCCATCTCGGTGAACCACATGAGATCCCTTTGGCTTACCGACACGCTGTAACTTCCTGTTAAATGCATTATCAACATAGAGAGCACTGCCTGTGGACGATGATGACAAAGGAGTGTCATATTTATGTTGCACACGTGACCTTAAAGGTTCACCAACTCTACCCAGGCTACAATTCTGGGGATTATCTACGTAAGTATGTGAAGTATATGGTGATAAAGGAGGAGATACATACTTTTTAGCAGGCTGGTCACTTGTGCTAATTGCAGATGATACTGATACAGATCCGTCTCGGTGAACCACATGAGATCCCTTTGGCGTACCAGCACGCTGTAGCTTCCTGTTAACTGCATTATCAACATAGAGAGCACTGCTTGTTGGCGATGATGACAAAGTTGCATCATATTTATGCTGAACACGTGACCCTAAAGGTTCACCAACTCTACCCAGGCTACAATTCTGGGGATTATCTACATAAGTACGTGAAGAACTCCTGGTAGTATATGTTGATGAAGAAGGAGATAGAGTCATAGAGCCATCCTTGTGAACAACATGAGTGCCAACTTCTTTCCCTACTCTCCCAAGACTTCTATTAGCAGAGTTATCTACATAAGTTTTTGCACCACTGCTGTAGCTAGCATTACTTGCTCCATAGCTAGAGCCGTAAGAACTGGAACTGGCACGGCTTGCAGAACTGGAACTTTGAACACAAGTACCGTAAGCCATTCCAACACGTCCAAGACGTCTGTTCGAAGCGTTGTCAACGTAAGTACCTCCTCTTCTAGGCATGGTTAAACACAATTGTACGTGTGACGCTCGAAGTTCTCAGTGAAATAAATCTAGCCACCAATACAGCACTACGATAGAAAGAGCAGAGCGAAATGAAGCCTTACACTTGCATATCTAACTCAAAGCTAGCGTCATAAATTCTCGGCCTGATGGTGGCCTCATAGTTGAAACACAACTAAAAAAAACAAAAAAACTGCGATACAATGCTTTATATCTAGCTAGTGAGCTGAGTGTGAGAGGTGTGGAAAAACAAATTCAGGGTCAGGGCTCTGCAAGGGAACAGCCTTTTGAGAAATACCAAGTGTTAAATGTTCTGGGCTATACAGCCCTTGAGAGAGTACAAGTTGCTGGCAATGTCTCTTTTGAGAAATACCAAGTGTTAAATGTTCTGGGCTATACAGCCCTTGAGAAAGTACAAGTTGCTGGCAATGTCTGTTTGTGTGTCTTGATATATATATGCCTCCAGAAATAATATCTTAGTGGCAAAATAAGCTGAAAAACTAACCATTTAAAATATCAAAGGAAAGAAATGAATGGCCTTCCCTCAGAGAATAAATTATTCTGCTGGGTCTTTGTAATAGCTAACTGGTGTGTAGTAACGCTGAGGGTTCGCACCCTTGGTGCTTCATATTGTAGCTGGTGTTTTTTAATTGACAAAACTTTAAAGGCTCTACACTGATCCTGGTATCAAAGAAATAATATTGAATGAACATCCTTTGTGGTAAATAGTTTCCTATACTAGTATCAGTGATATAAACAGGTCCTGTAGCATTCGTTTGAAAGACAATTCTACCAGAAATAGCAACAGATCAATACCACATGTATCCAGTCAACTAGAATAGTTAGCTACTCGAAAAAATCAACAGCTTTTTTTTAATAATAAAAAAGATGACAACAATAAATAGTGATTATTTATGATTGAAGACATGAATTAACCAGTTAACAATGATTCGACAGATGTCACATTTTTTCTTCTTTAGTGGCCATATCAGTGCCATCATTTTTTAATTCCACTGATTGGGATGGCTTTTTGTAGGCAGCTGACAGTCCACAACTGAAAAAAAGAAAAGAAAAGGTAATACAGCTGACAACAATGAGCCGCTCATTCTAGACTAAATAAAATTAGCTAACTTTTTTTTTATAAGTGAGTAGCTAGCTAACTACATATATTATAAAAGAGTACATGTAAAAGATAAATCTCGAGATATACAAATATAGTACATTAATTACCTCAAATAATACACAAGATTGACTCTCTTCAACCAAGGAGACTCAAACAATTCGTCCATTTTTTCCAGGCTTACTCCCTACACCAGTACGGTTAGATTACAAGAATATACAATAATATGACAGGCATCCACTCTGATAGTCACACGCCCACCTTTGTCTCTGGGATCCCGAGAAGTACCAGAAAGAAAGCTAGCACTGTTAATCCTATCAGCATGCACATGTAGCCTGCAATCCCCAGCACCGAGTCTGTGATTATGGGGATCACTTGTGTAGATATTGCTGCACTTGTCCAAAATATTGCAGTAGAAATGGCAACTTTGAGACCTAGTATGTAAACATAATATTCAATGATTTTCTGGAGCTGCTATGCCGTTTGTGGTAGTTTACCTCTGGTTTCTACTGGAAATACTTCACTGGCGATCACCCACGGAGTGGTTCTGGAAGAGAACATACCAATATGAACTTGTAGGAGGAATATAGCAGTTGTAGCTCAGTGTGGCGAGCAGGAGAACAGAGCCAACTATGTGTGCCAAGACATGCCACTTAGTTTAATACATGAATTGCAAGTTGTATTAGCTGCCACTTGCCTCTTAAAATTTTGCAATAAAGTATAATTATTTGCTCATGACCAGTGCCTCTCGCTATTTGCTTCAGTGCTGCTTGAATCAATGAACGCATACTATGGCTATTTAAAATGTTAAAAGGGATAGCTTCAGAATTAAATAGTAAATTAATTTATTTTTCAAGTCATGCAGAGTGGTACAGCAATGATCCATTCGGTAGATTTCACACATCCGATTAACACAACATTGCAACCAAGTTTGCTTGGTCTTCTTCAGGTGAGTGAAAACCATTTTTATATATACTAAATCTCAGACTCAATTTCGTTCTTTCTAAATTAAGTGTCAATCATTCATAAGGAAGAAAGACTTAACACGCTATTCACGCCAATTGCTTAAAGCATACGAAGGATTGAATGGACCTATTCCTATCATTTAGACCCTGAAAGCATTTTTTTCCTTCTTTGCTCTCTCAATTTAAGATGCTAATATCTGTTACGGCCAGAGCCTAGCAATGAAAAAAAAGAAAAGGAAAAAAAAAAGATGATAACCCTCTGGAATAAAACGTCAGTTAATATATAAGAATATGCCAGGTGAAACTCCTACATATCTTTAAGCAAAAAACAAAACAAAAAACAACAACAAAATCAACGGAGAGACATAAACAAAATGACTGATACAATCCTTTCATTGTTCATTCAAATTTCCAGCCTCAGACATCATTAGACTTACAAAATTACAAGAGCTTTTCTTTACTCCTAGTTATAAATGTCTCCACTTTAAAACAAAGTGATAAAACTGAGAGGGAACTATCTCCATCACCTACGAACATAGATACTTACATCCATGATGCAGCGTATGTGATGGCAAAGACACAGAAGAGACCAGTGAGGGCATATCCAGCTGCATCATTGTCTTCTTCCTCCAGATTGAAGACTTGAATGAGAGCTACGATGAGTGCTTGAACTAATAACATAATTATGGTTCCTATCAGAAGAATCACTTTACGCCCGGCCTAGAGTTAGTAAAAACAAGTAAATTTGTAAGACCACATTAATTAATTGAATATCCCACCATATAGTATCCCTTGGGAACAAACTGTAATAGAGATTTAGCTAGCATCACTAACTAAATATATGGCAGCATTGTTCATTAAGTTTAAATTTGGCAGTTTGATAAAATGCCATGAGTCCTTGGGATTCAACAGCTTCTGCTTACAGCTGAGCCAAGGCCTTACCTCCATACAGCAACTGGATCCCTGGCATTCAACAGTTTCCGCTTATAGCTAAGTTTCAGTACTGACATGACGCCACCTATAACAGTGGTTATAAAATAAAATAACCCCAGCCTCTGACCGAAAACTTGCCAGAAGTAACACCTTTTTTCTCTCTGCGATTTACCTGTGTGCTTAGTAGTCACTATAATTCTACTGCATGTTACACGCTGTGACGTCTTGTGTGCGTAATAATTGGGGAAAGGGCTTCTGCAAACGTCATTGTTGAGCAGATAAAAGCTAACTTTAGCATAAAACTAGTTTTATTTCACTCAATTTTCAATGCATGTCTAGAAGTACTATGGACTCAGCTGTTTGTCCACGATTATTTCCATTCCTATTTTTCAGTTCCATACACAGAAAAGCACTTCAAAATATCCGTTATACTTACCCCTGCAGTCTTATCCCACTATCAGCGTGTGTGAGATTGCCTTATTACAATAATCAATGCCAGAAACATGAAAGTTGAGATAAAGTTGAGACTCCCCTTTACCTTATTTAAAACACCAACCAAAACTCATGTATTCAAGGAGTACAGCATGTCAAGTAAATGTTGGTTTCTGACATCCCTTACCTTGTCCATGAATAAAGATGTGCAGACACCACCAACCAGTAGACTGATGCCCACAATAGAGTTTGAGGCGCAGGGGTTTACATTCAGCTTGCAAAAAAAGGTGTTACCAAAATAGCTGTAGACACATGTAGTAAACATAAAATAAAAACAACATCTAGTGCCCAAATTTCATACTTATCAAAACTATTCTCAAAAGCTTTGAAAGGATCAAGCACTACTTCAACTGCGTCTCTTACGAATACCTGAAGTTAAACCTCATCCTGCAAATCTTGTCTTGTACAACTTATCTGCAAAAGCTACCATGCAAGACTAAATCTTCCAATACTTATTCTACTTAAAGTATCCTGCAAACTTATCTTGCAAATTTAGCTAATACAAGACTAAATCTTCCAATACTTATTCTAAAAATGAAGAGTACAGTGCACAAGACAAGCCTAAACGGTAAGAACAATTAAATAAATAAATAAATAAATAAAAATAATAATAAATAAATAAAATAAAAGCCAATTCATTAAAATATACTAACTAGAATTCAAACAGTTAACTAATAAGAGTTTCACCTTTTCAAGTACTTCCATTTTAACGACATGGAAAGTTGATTTTTCATATCTTTGAAATAATTAGTTGAAATCTTGCTAGTCGTTGCTTTCAAATCCTCTAATTCAAAAAATGTCACATCTGGTGAATCGTTAATCTTCGACAACACATAGTGGGCTTCTGAGCTTCTGTCGTGAAGAACTAGCCATCTACGCAAACCAAGGAAAAGATCACATTTAAAGAATAGACCTCCACAATGTTACTCATGAGACGCTCTTACTGTAGCTTACACAACTACCAATCATCACACCCTCTTTATACTTGCCTCGGAGTATTTGGCAGAAACAGAATCAAGATACCGTAAGCAATCCCAGCTGTGACCTGTAGTAAAAGTGACACTCTCCACCCAAGACAAAATTGAGAAAACCCGCAATTGGCAGAAAATTGAAAGGCCATTGTAAGTCCGTATATCGGTCCGACCATAGCTGCCAATTTTCCTCGTGAAGATCTCGGTGAGACTTCTGAGATGTACAATGTCATTATGCCGTAGGAGAGACTTAAAAAATAAAAAAATAAAAATAAAAATAAATAAAAAGTGAAATAATACTGAAATATCCCAGTGTAGGTAGCACACCACTACACAAGGCTCACAACTGCACTATCACAAACAGTATAAGCTGTGTGTGTGTGTGTGTGTGTGTGGTGTTGTATATTTTTATATTTTAGAGCGAGGATCTAATACGGGTCAATCCTGAACTGCAAGGTTCTCTAGTTTAGTTGTAAAGTGATTACCAATCATGATCCACAAATAACACCCCATAATATGAGCATTTATGATTTCCAGCCAGTATAGACCGACAATGATGTGTCATCCCTTACCGACTGTACACTTGGTTTATACAAACAAACTTGAATTATATCGGTCACAACGACTGCTTGTAAAGGGTTAACTTTAATATTTACTCAGTGCATAGACTAAATACAAGAACCTTATATCATTGATTTGCTTGCCATAGTGTTGTATAAAAGTGATCTTGGAGACCCCTCAAGGGACACAATTGCCAAATTCATAATTTATTGCATTTGCTCCAGATCAATTCAAACAGTGTGCACTAATAAGAATTTGATCGCAACCAGTAATTACACCACATCAATATAAGTCTTACCCCATACTAAATCCAGAAATTCCACGTCCAAGTATAAACAACCTGCACACAATAAATTGCTGTGTCAGAAATGCTTCAAATGTTCTTCACTATTAACTTCGCCAAGAAGTAAACAACAAAAAAACAAAAAAAATCAAATGAACAAAACAACAAAAAACAGTATTGCTGTAATTAATCAATCAAACGGTGCGTAATTTATTTATGCATGCTGTCAAACCAGTTTTTGAGTTGCCTCCAAGAGAATGTGCTGAGTCATTCTACACTACATCTGGAGGGCGGCTCTTCTATTACAACTGATTCATTCATTCATTTATTCACAGCTTACAATTCAAGTGAAGTCATTGTCCCCCAGAAGACTAACAAGTATCACACTATGTAAGGTGTGGTCAGTACTGGGTGTGGCTATTATAGAGATGGCACTAACCAGGAATGAAAGGACACAGCTGAGAGTAAAGACCCAGTAGCCATTATCCATCCAGATATGGATAAAGTGAGTCTTCTTCCTAGTGTTGTGCATGGCCCTGAGGGAAATTAATATTTTTCAATTTTTTGATGCAATTAATTTTAAACAAAAATAAATAAATTAATTAATAACACATAATCGAACAAATAAAATAAAATAAATAAGTACATAAGTAAGTAAATATGTAAACAAAAATAAATAAATAAAGATTTAAATAAAAAAAACAAGATGATAAATAAGCAATTGAATAGGCTAAACTTCGCTTACATCCTCCAAAAAATGCTCCTAGAGCTGCTCCAAAATTGGCAATGGACACCATCAACCCCTAAAAATAGAACACAAAATGAGCAAATATTTCAAATCAAACACAAAATATTTCAATACTAACTGGCATTGCACAATTAATAGTGTAAGGGACTCATGAATATCATTAGGATTACTTTGAAATATTAATTGGTACATCTAATGAGGCAAAACATGACCGTCACTACAATTAATAGTGTAAGGGACTCATGAATATCATTAGGATTACTTTGAAATATTAATTGATACATCTAAATAAAGTGGGGAAGCACAAGCTATCAAAACTCACTAAAATGCTGCTGGCATCCGCTCCGCTCCCTCCACATGTCTTAGCAGCAGTGCACACGCCACACGCTGCTGTGATGTTCTCAAAGTCTGAGAATAGAGTACCTAGAAATAACTGAATCAAAGTGACAATTCAGGACAGACCTATACCTACCCATTCACACTCAGAAATGAGAACATACGTCCACTACTACTATGATGTGTAGTACAAGTAGGGAGTGTGTAAAATCAAATTTTAAAATAAAGAACCTGTTATATAACTCTTGTTGGTGTTTGTTATAAAAATCCTGTGTGTTTAGGCTCACACTTGACAGTTGCCATAGCAATGTTGACATACTTTACCTTTCAGACTCAGAGATCACAAGATCCACCAGTCCATGCATAACACACATACAACAATACAACAAACAAGCTAATGGCCCTGACATTAGAACAGCCTCTGAGAAGTATCACATTTACTTCATACTTAACTATGAAAGTGTGAGGCTATTGTGTAACCTCCAGATTAAGCTCAAAATTCTTGTTACCACCATCATTGGCCATTACCAGCAGTATTCGTATATGATATAACATTAAACTACATTTCAGATATGTCACAGATCTGCCATGGGGTTCACACTGAGTGTGCAGTTTATTGTATTAAATTCTAGTTGCTGAATTTTGAGCTTCAGAACCTCGGATGTACAGTGCTTCCAGCTTAAAGAGCAAATTTTTTGAAACACTATGATATGATCAATTTTATCTCACAAAACTGTAGTTACAAATTTCGCATCACTTAAAATATAGGTTAATACAAACACAGCACTACAAGGTTCCTCAGAAATTTCAAACCAGACTTCTCCCATAGACTCTAATACATTATCGCCATTTTATTTTGTCGTCATTATTTTCTTCCGCGTCGTCACCGGATCGTCATTCAATCCTCACCCGTGTTGAATTCGTCATTATGATGCGGTCCAAACGGTACTTTCCCTATTAATTTTTGCCAGCGTGTAGGTACTTTCCCTTATTAGAAATTGCTGTGTGCTAATTAACTTTATTCAACTGCGATAACTCACACAGCTAACAAGAATAGTTTAAACTAGTGGTGGCTCGAATAGCACAAAATAGCGAAGCGAGCGATGCATGTTCCCTGTAATTGTAGCTATTCCATGCATACTTGGAGTGGCTACAAAATACTGTCAGATTCTTTACTTGGCTACCTGTTTCTGTTTCGTTTTAGCTCTCTTCCTCCTTGCCCTGTCTTTTTCATTTCTTATCGCTCTCCTTACTCATTTTTCTTCAGGAGTTTCGAACGCCCTCAAAGCTCTTGACCGAGCGTTTCTAACGTTTTGTCTACTGGGCATCGCTACTTCGTACGGCGGGTAAACAAAACAAAATGTGGCTAAGAAGGTTACCCGGCCCGCGCAAGCGCGTAGGAGAAAGGGTACACACGTACGCCCAATTTCTAGACCTAAATATATATGTATATATATCACGAACTCATTAGAGAGTCAGCTCCACTCGCTTCGCTCGCTTCGCTGAATTACTGGTTGATATTACTAACTAGTAGTTTTAGAATAGTTAGGTAGGGTATTAAAACTCGGGAGACCTGGACAAAAAAATATAGTTCATAATGTTAACTAATACTTAATATTGCTGCAACTAATTTTGCTATATGTGCTAGGCTGCACACTGATGTGTGAAACATTCATCCCTCCTGATTCCACCTCACTCTGACAGGCACTTTTCAGGCTCTTCTGGAATCCCCTGATGTTGTCATTAGTCATAATATTATGATATTGTCACACATTTACATTATATTTTTACCAGCTTTCTGTTATGAAGGTGCATTATCAAGAATCAATAAATCTAAGCATGACATTTTTTAAATAAAAAATTTGAAATAGCAACTTTATGATAAAAAAATGTATATAAATTATGTGTTCCAGAAGAATGACTGGTCAGCATTGGCATAGTGTAGGCTTGGCGTGGGAGGCAACATCCAGTTCTTTAGTCCAAGTTTACCAGTGGCATCATCTACTGACAGCTTCATGACTAATACTTACTAGATGACCTTGAGCATCACCAGGAGAGGGTCAGCAGGGCCTGCTACATTATCTTTGCTGGAAAATACTTTTGCCATTAATAAACGTCATCTGACGTCATCAAATGGCGATCTCTGCCGCCAAAGCTGATAAGTCAGCTAAAATTTTCCAAATTTTTCCACAAAATTTTATATTTCAACGCACAAAAAAAATTATATATATATGAAACTTCAAATATTACCCTGTGTTCTGACAAGTCTAGAAAGGTCCAAATACAAAAACAAATAAATACTGGCCTAAACACTTTTGGCACTTTTTTGCTACATTTTTGGCCATAAATTTCGAAATTTTTGAATACTGAAATAAATTTGGTGCACCAATTTATTTTTCCAATAAACTTCATAGGCTATATTTCATATGTGCTAAGTGATAAAGGTCCAAGTATACAATTGTTTTTTCCTGGCCTAAACACATCAAATTTTGAAAATGATAAAATTCAGTCACTTCCAAGGTGCCACCTATCACACATGTAATCACAAAACCACAAACTAATTTGATGAACTTATAGTCTTAATTGGCGAGCGAGCGTAGCGAGCGAGACACTCTCACGGGTAACACAATTGAAAATTGGGGATGTTTGTTTATTATCGAGCGAGCGAGATACTATTAGGGGTGGTTAAGGTTCCGGTATAGGGTCGCCTCATGAATATTCATTAGTGGTTAAAAACATTAATTTTTGTATCATACATCCTTTATTTTCTGCTGTAATTCACAAGAATTAAAGTTTATTATAAAAATGACATGATGACAGGCCCGGCGGAAGCAATAAATTGATGCAAAGGCCAAAAATGACCACACCCATTATAACTAGTGGTGTGCTTGAGCACAAATGGCGAGCGAGCCTAAAGACTATACTATTTTTATTGAATTCTAACACTGAAGCTACTGAAAATAAGGTCCAGTTTTTAAATTTATCATACAGGGTAAAGGGATTTCAGTGCCATAGTAACAACTCTCTGCAACTGCTTGAATTGAAGGAAAAAACAACAACAAAACAATACGCGTTATTTAAAAGTTTTCTTTGTGATATTCTTTAGCTAAGTAGTGGTTGTAACACACAATGCTTTGACACAGCAGGACATGCACCTACACAGACTTACCTTGGCAGTAGTCTAGTGGACAATGTATTTTCAGGTAAATACTGTGCGCACGGCTTATAACTATGACAAAGAGCGCATTGACTTACCACCGCCACTAACTCGAATAGAAATGGAAGTCCCTTAAGTTGTCAAGTATTAACTGCACCCGCAAAAGAATTCAAAACGGTAAACAATTCCATTTCTAGGGTGATACGGGTACTGATCGATAAACCAGAGGATTCTGTTTAGTGCAATTTGGGATGGGGTCGAACAAATAACTAACACAAAAACGCGAGGGTCAAAGTACAAAATGACATACATACGTCCAAACATATATACAAATAAATAAACATCCCCGATTTTTTCATTTTTACCCCTGTAAGTGTCTCGCTCGCTACGCTCGCTCGCCAATAACCTGATGCAATATTGTAAAACTCCTTTAATCAATTGAGTGAACTTAAGAAAAAGTATTGATTGGAAAAAAAAGTATATATGAAATAGCTATGTAAATGATCCAAAAACATTGATTCTGTGATCAGAACCTGAAATAAAATCACTGGCTATGTCTTTCAGATCAAAACTATCAGTCAGCTCCTTGTGCACATGAAGGACAAGCAAATGATTTAGTCTCTCTTGCTTCATTGTTGCTCTGAGATAATCTTTAATGCGTCGAAGTGCACTAAATGACCTCTCAGATGTGGCGTTGGTTGCTGGCATTACTAAAATCAACTGCACAACCCTCACAACTTGATCCAAAAGGCTTCTTTGAGCAATAGAGTATGCCTTGAAGTGATCCAACAAGTCAAAAAATGACGTTGCTCCAGTGCTTGTTACATTCTTCTGCTGGAATTCAACACCAAATGTAACAAGTTGAGCTTTCAGATTATCTGAATTGAAATCATCTTTGTAGAAGTAGCACACAATTTTTAGTTCATCCTCAAAATCTGACTGATTGCTGGCTTTGATTAAAAGCTGTTCTAAATTACAATAAATTTTATAACCTGACTGATCAAAGCGGTTAGCAATACAATTGGTAGTGTTGTCGATAGTTTCGTAATATATTTGGCGAAAATGATCCTTTGGTGTTTGATGAAAAAAATGATTACTTCCACCTTCGTCTAGTCTTGCAGGCATTTTTCGCCGGCGTGGTAACTGCGGTTCACCAATCCCTGCACATTCTGCAAACTTCAACACTTTTGACCAGAATAGGTCATAAGCCTCTGCACTTCGTGTACGTTGAAGTGTTGTAATGACTAGCCTTGCAAGTTGTTGTCCTTCAGCAGCAGATGTTGTTTTCTTTTGAATAGCTGCACTTAAATTGTCAGAATGACGTAAAACCATTTCTCCTAGAAATGTGGCAAACAAAAATTCATAAGTTTGCATCTGAGCATGTACACCATTAATTCTCGCTTTAATTTCTGTATCTTTAGCAACATCTAAAGCTTCTTCCCATGTTTTCAAAAGAACTTCGTAGTTACTAATGATGCTGGCTAAAGCATCAGCTCGCACAGTCCACCGCATAGGACAGAGCAATCTCATTCCTGCTGAGTGATAATCATTAAGCAAATCATGTTGTTTCTTTAACTCTCTGAATATCTCTTCCCGGCGTGGAGAAAACTTGATAAGTTTAGTGAGTTCATGAGTTGTATCCAAGGCATTTAAAATAACTTTTGAATGCTTAATGGCATCATTAATTGCAAGATTAATAGAGTGGCCATAGCAATGGGTGTAAACTGCTCTAGGCTCTTCATCCATTATCAACTTAGCCACTCCAGATCTAGCACCACTCATTGTACTAGCCCCATCATAACATTGTCCTCGGACTCGGGAGTAAGGAATGTTTAATCTACAAAGACAATCATCCATAACTTCCTTTAGTATCCTTGAGTGAATAGATGGGACAGTATAAAGCCCAAGAAAATCTTCGTTAACATCCAATTTATCACTTACTGATCGAAAAACTAAAGTTACTTGCTCACGATTAGAAGCATCAGTGGTTTCGTCCATCATTATTGTTATGAATGGAGGTGACTGCAGGGAGTTACCAATATTCCTTAACACACGCATAGCCATAACTTTCAAAATCTCATTTTGAATGTCATGTGATGTATATTTATTTGTTTTCTTTTTTAGCCAATCATTAACTCTTGGATCTTCTTCTGATTTTAATTTCAACATTTGGTAAAAATTGCTATCTAATTCTTCACTACCATCTCCTCTAAGTGGTAAACCCTGTCGAGCCAAAAATCGAATACTAGATATTATCTTAATCAACATTTTTCGGTTCCATTCTTTTTCTTTTGCATACAGCTGGGTTAACAATTCTCCCACATTTGGAGTTGATGAAGGAAGAGTAATAACCATTTCAATAGCTTGACGATGACTTAAACTTTGCTCGTGTCTCCTTAAAACAATAGTTGCATCCTTCCAATTACAAAATCCGGTTGAAACCTAAAAAAATGCAAGTAAAATTACTTTTAATGGTTAGCTAGGTATGTGCAAAATGTCTTACAAACACAGGATCTGCTCGAGATTCCCTCATTTTTTTTTGTTTGAATGCAGTGACACAAATGTGGCAATAAGCAACATCCTTCAACTCATCATAGTGCAAGAAACTCCATTGCTTGAACCAAGAGGCTTGAAAAGACCTCATAACAACTTTCTTGCTCCCAAATGGTCGTTTAGGGAATGAAAAGCCATCAGGGGGATGATGAGAAACTGAGGGGAGCTCAGGTAATGAAAATCTGCTGCTCAATGATGAAGCCATACAACCTGAGCTACGAACACCCGTGGCCAGTCAGAGATTTTTTAACGGATATTAGGTAAGGTGTCATCACGCTATATTTGCTCCGTCCTCCCTACTTCATTTTGGTTGTCTTTGGGATGTGTGTGGCTACATTTTAAGCGTAAGAGTTAGATGTAGTTATGGTTTAATTGTTGTTGCATATTTAAGTTTTAAAGTCTGTAATTTTCTTAATGTTGTAACTAGCTAGCAAGATTATAGCTGGCCAATGATGCAACGGCCAAAACCGTTGCAACCGTTGTGCTTCCGCCGGCCCTGGATGAAATGACATATTGGGCTACAAAAGCAATTTGGGGAGTAAAATGGAGACTCAAATATGAAGAGATTATGGCGGACAATAGAGCCACAAGCAGCCAGCCAAGCTGCACTTCACCAGCTTCTCCACACAGGTATGTACTTACTTGAGGGCCTCTCGAAGAGATTCTGACCATAGAAGCCCAAAAACTAAACCAAAGCTGGTGTTATACTTTCCCGCGTCCACCCAATCTGGAGCCATAACTTTTCAACTTTCCACTTCTCTAGGCGAAACTCTTCAAGAGGCCCTGCCCCTACTTTCACATAATTGGAATAAGCCACTACCCACAGCTCAGGTTGTCTGCAGGGAACTAAATAGTCCACCAGAGCAAACCAAACCAACTGATTTAAGAAAAGTCCGGGAAAATACCACAATCGCAGGAAATTGCCCACGCATCAGCTGTAGAAGCCACGTGGGTAGTTTTGGATGGTAGGAAGACTGGCTGGCTGGGAATATGGGTAACAAGAAGAACCAGAAGAATAAGAAGTACAGCATGCACAAAAGCAGGAGAGCATATGTGAAGAAGAAGCTTCACACAAAAAAGTTTGTGGAGAAGAAAGTTGGGCTGGGAAGCACTGGTGAAGCAAACTCTCCTCCAGGTATGGTAGCACAAGGGAGCAGAGTAATCAATGTGGGTAACATGCTGGATATGTAGACAAAGTGGCCAGACGTGCTTCAAGTTGTGATGAATCTATTTAAGTATCAAGGGAAAGTAGAAGTGGTCTGGCTTCTGTCTTCACAGGAGAGTGCTGTACTTGTGACCAGACTGTCACACTTGAGACTTCCAAGAAAGTTAAGGGTCCGAAAGGTTACAATAGGTAAGTAAATAAAAAAAGTATGAAATATACAGGAATGCTATGATTGATGTATCTATTATTATTGTCATTGCTAGCACTATTATTAGCTATTAGTGTTATTTTAGCTATTATTACTGTTATTATAGCTGCTGTTATTGTTAATATGCAATTTTTTTATGGCGCGACTTCATTTATCTAAACAATTATGACCAAGGGGCGTTTTTAAACAAAATGTATTGTTGATAGCTTGGAGAGGGTGTGATCAATACAATTGCTGGTGTCTGCATGTGCCAAGTATTTGGGTAAAACTAATTGTTCTAATAATTGAAGTCCTACTATATTATTGTTGTCATTATAATTTTAATTATTATTATTGTACAATTAAGTCTTATTATAAAATTGTTAATACTGTCATAATTATCACTATTACTGTTGCTATCAATATTTAAGATAATATTTATTAATAGGTGGGAGTGTAACCTTGCAGCTGTGTGGGGACAGAAGTCCACTGGTAGTGGCCACAGCCAGTTTGAAGAAGCGATGAGTGTCCTTGGGGTTCTAGTCATGACGAAGAAAAGTTTTATAAACACAAGAAGAAAAGAGATTGGCTGAGGAAAATGAAGATTATTATCAAGGTGTTCCAGCCATTTCTATAATTGTTGATGGTGGATGGAGCAAGCGTTCACACGAACACTCTTATAATGCTAATTCAGGGGTTGGCATTATAATCGGTAGACGAACTGGAAAGCTCCTCTATATTGGGGTTCGATACAAGTATTGCCATACCTGTGCCACCAGCATACCTCAAGATCAGCACGTTTGCTACAAGAACTGGAGCAAATCATCGTCAGAAATGGAGGCAGACATCATTTTGGAAGGATTTTTAGAGGCAGAAAAGGTCCACAGAGTTCGGTACATGAAGTTTGTAGGTGATGGAGATAGTTCTGTGTATCTGACTCTTATTCAGAATGTGCCAGTATGGGGTCCAGCTATCAAGAAACTAGAATGTGCTAACCACGCATGTAAATGCTATCTTGGCGCACTTGAACACCTAGTTCAAGAAAATCCATCCTACAAGGGGAGTGGTGGGCTTACCCAGAGAATGCGCAAGCGTTTGGTTTCTGCAGCAAGGTCAGCAATTAGGATGCGAAGTATGGAAGATGACAAGAAAGAAGCACTCAGAAAGTTAAAGCGAGATCTTCTAAACGGTCCCTTGCACTGCTTTGGCATTCATGACAAGTGTAGTCTGGACTTCTGCAAGTCTGCTAAGGAAACTCTTCAGCACTCTTCTACTTCTGAAGTGTCGCATCCTCTTCTTTATCTGCTATTTCTGAAGGTGAAAATGGTGGCCACTCCACAACCAACAATCCAAGCATGCTGCCAACAAATGATGACACAAGTTTTTCGGGTGAGTGATTTATGTGTTCAAATTAGTATTATTGCAAACAATTTTATGTGTTGGTTAATATTGTGCAAGCCTGAGACTAAGTATAAAAAATAAATCCTTTTGTCGATTCATTATTTTTGACAAGCTCAAATATTAGCATGTTCAATTACTCTGTTGCAAGCACACACAACTAACACCAAAAAACAAAGCAAGAAATTTATATTTAATTTACCAAAACACATTTATGTGGCAATCAACATAGTAACATCTTTCACCTCATTTAATTTTTTTATATGCTCTTTCTTTGAATGTGCATGAGTTTCTTTATGCTTTATTTTTTATTTACCACACAGATTTACTTGATGACCAAGAAAGGTTGTGGGAAGAAACTATCGCAGATGATCCAGAAACTGAGTTGGATGCCAGACGAGGTGGGCTTACAAGAATCAATGTCGACCAGAAATTACTGCTCGATGTTCAAGTGCTGCTAAGTCGACTAGCTGGAAAAGCCGAGCAACTACTTGGTAATGCTACCCACAAACCTGGCAGAAAGTTGGATGAATATTAGAGCCAAATTTGATGGTGGTAAATTTAATAACAGATCTCAGAGTGGATCCTGGGATCACAGGTGCATGGGAGCTGGACTTAGACAGAATTTGGGCAGAGACTGGGGGCCACAGACATGGCGACAGATGACAGGAACTTCTCCAAATAATGTATTTACTGATGCAGCAACACATTCAGCAAATGTTTGCACCAAGGATCGGATGCGGAAGGCTACAAGTGAAGTGAAGGACAAGCGGCGAAGAAGCAAATATGCGAATGTGGATGACACATCAGCAGCTCGAAAATCTTACAACAGACGTGATGGTGGTACCTCACCAGAAGAAGTAGTTGATGATTTATCCCATGAAGATCTTGATGAACTGAAGTCAAGCTATTTCAAAAGAAGCTGATGAAATAGAACGACGCACGAGAAGTCAAGCAAATGATCAAGACTGGATAAGTGAGAGACGAAAGAGATTGACGGCTTCTTCTGTTGGTGGAATAGCTAAAATGAGAGTCTACAAAGAAGGGGAAGAAAGTTCAGGCTCTGCTATACAATACGTTTGGTGGCAACATTGCAACAAATTATGGCACAAGCATGGAAGACAAAGCTAAATGTGAATATATAGCATATAAACACAGAAACGGACATTCTCATTTGGCAGTTGAAGAATGTGGACTTTTCATCTCTCGCCAGAACAACTGGTTAGCTGCAACTCCAGATGGTATTGTCCATGATCCACATTTGCAATCCGAAACAGTGGGCTTGTTGGAAATCAAATGTCCGTATTCATGCAGGGATTTGTACCTCAGCGAGGCATGCGAGAAAACTTCATTTTGTCTCACCCTAAATGAGAAAAAAGAACTGAAATTGAAAAACAGGCATGACTACTGGTACCAAGTACAGTGCCAACTTTATTGTGTCGACAAAACATGGTGCGACTTTGTTGTGAGAACAAACAAAGAACTACATGTTGAACGCATCTATAGAGATGCCAAGTGGTGGAGACTACTACAACTGGCAAAATTGAGAAAATTCTATTTTTCTTCATTGCTTCCAGAATTAGCATGTCCCCGATTTAGATATGGTGGAATTAGAGAACCAACTGAGGCACTGCAAAACACTAATACCTCATCTTGAACTGTTTCCTATGTTTACTTGCTCACTACCTTGTACAATGTATAGCATTCATTCACTGTATTTTATTAATTATATGTATCACTGGTGTTAATTGCCAGCCTTATAAACACTAATCATGAGGTGAAAACAAGTCAGAAGTGGGATGTGGTTTTTGGTGGGAAATAATTATTACGCTTAGAATGAGTGGGAGAATGCAAAATCGGGTTTATGTGTGTATGGATGGTACGTATGCCCCTTAAACACGCGCGCGGGGAACTTTTTCTCCAAAAACACGGCTTTTTAGGCTTGACCCCAGTTTATTCTGAAACCACAGCATTAAGCAAGCCTTACTTTATACTTAAGCTCCAAAGTGTGAGAAAATTACTGCGAAAACGCTTGCTTTTCAAGAAACAAAAAGTTGCTACGACCGGTTACTATGCATTGAAGACCCTTTTCCAGACTTAATTTCAAAACTTCGCCGTTTTAGGGGGGATATGGAGTGCCGCTTGTTCGTTGTCAAGAGCCATTGGTAGTCAGAATCCTGTAGTATTAATGCTAAGGAAGCTACTACTACTCCAGTGAAGCTTAGGTAAGTACGTAATTCCATATTTGTTAGCTATATATGCAAAAATAACTCTGGCCTTTCTTTTATGTAGCTAAGAGCTTGTTGTCAAAGGTGACTGGTAAATTTAAATAGTCAGAATGGCTTAAATTTGATACTATGGAAGTTACCACTGCTCAATAAAATGAGGTAAGAAGTAATTTTGTATTTGTGTGCTAAAATTGATGGTCTTATGTTTTTGTAGCTGAGAGCTTATTGTCAAGAATTCACGGTAATTCAGATAGTCAAAGTAACTTAAATTTGATACTACAGAAGTTATCAATACTCCGGAAATTGAGGTAAGTAGTAATTCCATATTTGTTGGCTTAAATTACAAATAATAACACTGATTTTTTGTTTATTGTAGCTGAGAGTTTGTTCAAGAGTTACTGGTAATTGAGATTATCAGAATGGCAGATGTTTGATACTACAAAATTTAACAAATCAGGTAACAGAGTGATTTTGTATTTGTTTGCTGAAATAAAAGGTCATAACTGCTATTATAGTGTTTGCATGAACTAAGCTAAAACATAGTAACAATAATTAGCTTTATGTTACCTAACTATCAGCCTCGCTCGCCATTTGTGCTCAAGCACACCACTAGTATGTATATATGTATGTATGTACGGATGGTACGTATGCCTCTCAAACGCGTGCGCGGAGTTGTTGTTTTTCTCCTAAGAACACGGCTTTTCAGGCTTGACCCCAGTTTCTTGGGATACTACGACATTTACCAAGTCTTACTTTAAACTTGGGCTAAAAATTGTGAGAGAATTCCTGCGAAAACGCTTGTATTTAAAGTCACAAACAGTTGCTGCGACCGGTTACTAAGGCATTGAAGACCCTTTACCAGATTTAATTTTCAAAACTTCACCGTTTTGGAAGGCTACGAAGTGCCAATTGTTGGTTGTCAAGACCTATCAGTAGTCAGAATGCCTTAATATTAATGCTAAGGAAGCTACCACTGCTCAGGGGAAGGTGAGGTAAATACATAATTCCATATTTGTTACCTAAAATTACAAAAATAACTCAGGCCATTCTTTTTTGTATGTGAGAACTTGTTGTCAAGAGTGACTGGTAAATTCAGATAGTCAGAATGGCTATCACTGAAGTTACCACAACTCAAGAATATGAGGTAAGAAGGTAATTTTGTATTTGATTGCTAAAATTAAGGTCTTTTGTTTTTGTAGCTTTGAACTTGTCAAGAATTATCAGTAATTCAGATAGTCAGAATGGCTTGAGTTTGATACTACAGAAAGTACCAAAACTCAGGAAATTTAGGTAAGTAGTAACTCCATATTTGTTGTCAACTGCTATTATACTACCGTTTTTAATTGAAATAAGCATAATATAGATTAAGTAGTAGCAATACTGCAGTTTTATGTACTTAACTTGAGGCTCGCTCGCCATTTGTGCTCAAGCATATTACTAGTTATCGAGCGAGCGAAGCGAGCAAGATACTATTAGGGGTGGGCAAAATCGGGTATATGTTAAATGTATATATGTGTGCATGGATGGTACGTATGCCCCTTAAACGCGCGCGCGGGGAACTTTTTTCTCCTAAAAACTCGGCTTTTTAGGCTTGACCCCAGTTTATTCTGAAACTACAGCATTAAACAAGCCTTACTTTAAACTTAAGTTCCGAAGTATGAGAAAATTCCGGCAAAAACCCTTGTTTTTCAAGACACAAAAAGTTGCTGAGACCGGTTACTATGGAATTGAAGACCCTTTTCCAAACATATTTTCAAAACTTCGCCGTTTTATGTGGAATACGGTGTGCCACTTGTTTGTTGTCAAGAGCCATTGGTAGTCAGAATGCCGTAATGTTAATGCTAAGGAAGTTACTACTACTCCAGTGAAGCTGAGGTAAGTACGTAATTCCGTATTTGTTAGCTACATTATGCAAAAATAACTCTGGCCTTTCTTTTTTGTAGCTAAGAGCTTGTTGTCAAAGGTGACTGGTAAATTCAAATAGTCAGAATGGCTTAAATTTGATACTACGGAAGTTACTACTGCTCAAGAAAATGAGGTAAGAAAGTAATTTGTATTTGTGTGCTAACATTGATTGTCTCTTGTTTTTGTAGCTGAGAGCTTGTTGTCAAGAATGTGAGGAATTCACATAGTCAAAGTAACTTAAATTTGATACTACAGAAGTTATCAATACTCAGGAAATTGAGATAAGTAGTAATTCCATATTTGTTGGCTAAAATTACAAATAATAACACTGGTTTATTAATTTTTTTATCGTAGCTGAGAGCTTGTCCAAGAGTTACTGGTATCAGAATGGCAGATGTTTGATACTACAGAAGTTACCATTATAAGGTAAGAGAGTGATTTTGTATTTTTGTTTGCTGATATTATAGTGTTTGCATGAACTAAGCTAAAACATAGTAACAATATGTAGTTTTATGTTACCTAAATATCAGGCTCGCTTGATATTTTGCTCAAGCATACCACTAGTTGGCGAGCGAGCAGAGCAAGCGTGACAGTATTAGGGGTGGATAATGTAAAATCGGGTAATGTTATATGTATATATATATGTATGTATGGATGGATGGTACGTATGCCCTTTAAACGCGCTCGCGGGTGTCGGTTTTTTCTCCTAAAAACACGACTTTTGAGGCTTGACCCCACTTTCTTCTGATAAGCAAGTCTTACTTGAAACTTGGGCTCCAAATTGTGAGAGAATTCCTGCGAAAACGCTTGTTTTTCAAGTCACAAACAGTTGCTGCGACTGGTTACTAAGACATTGAAGACCCTTTACCAGACTTAATTTTCAAATTTTCGCCGTTTTGGGAGGCTACAAAGTGCCAATTGTTGGTTGTCAAGAACCACCAGTAGTCAGAATGCCTTAATATTAATGCTAAGGAGGCTACCAATACGCGGGGGAAGCTGAGGTAAATACGTAATTCCATAATTGTTAGCTAAAATAATAACTCTGGCCACTTTTTTTTTAGTATCTGAGAACTTGTCAAGAGTGACTGGTAAATTCAGATAGTCAGAATGGCTTCAATTTGATACTACAGAAGTTACCACTATTCAAGAATGTGTGGGTAAGAAGGTAATTTTGCATTTGATTGCTAAAATTAATGTCTTTTGGTTTTGTAGCTTTGAACTTGTTGTCAAGAATTACAAGTAATTCAGATAGTCAGAATGGCTTCAATTTGATACTACAGAAAGTACCAATACTCAGGAAATTTAGGTAAGTAGTAACTCCATATTTGTTGTCTGAATTACAAAAATAGCACTGACCTATTTTTTTTGTAGCTGAGAGCTTGTTCAAGAGTTACTGGTAATTGATGTAGTCAGAATGGCTTAAGTTTGATAATACAGAGGTCACCATTACTCATGTAATGGTGTTATACTGCTGTTTTTAATTGAACAGCTTAATATAAATTATGTATGTAGTAGCAATACTGCAGTTTTATGTACCTAACTTGAGGCTCACTCGCCATTTGTGCTCAAGCACATCACTAGTTTGTATATATGTTTGGACGTACGTATGTCACTTTGTACTACTTTGACCCGCGCATATTTTTGTGTTCGCTCCATGTTCGACCCTGTCCCTAACTTCACTAAACAGAATCACTCCGGTTTAGCGATCATTACCTGTATCACCTTAGAAATTGAATTGTTTACCGCTTTGAATTGTTTTGCGGGTGCAGTTAAAACTCAAGAACTTATGGGAGCTCCATTTCTATTAGAGTTAGTGGCGGTGGTAAGTTAATACGCTATTTGTAAGCCCAACGCAACAGTATTTACTTGAAAATTCATTGTCCACTAGACGAACCACGAAGGTAAGTCTTGCGTAGGTATGTTCAGTTGTGTGAAAGTATTGTGCGTTTCAACTACTATTAAGAATATCATAAAGAAAATTTTAAATAACGTGACTTGATTTTGTTCCTTCTTTTTCAATTCAAACAGTTGAGGGGAGCGGTTACTATGGCATTGAATCCACTTTACCGCATATGCGTAATTTAACAACTCGACTTTATTTTGGTAGTTTGAATTTTAGCTGTTAAAATCAATCGTTTAACAATAGTGTAGTTTAAGGCTCGCTCGCCATTTGTGCTCAAGCACACCACTAGTATATCTCCTTACAAAAAAATGAACTTTGTAGCGCTTTTAGTTTCCCTGCAGTGGAATAAAAACTATAACACAGTCAAAAATTCAAAAAGTTTGCTCTTTAATTAAGCTGGAAGCAGTGTACTATAAAAATAATTTCAAGCAGACCTCAGCTCTCAAAGGTAAGCATTCCGGCAGCCATATTAAAAATAAAATAAAAAAATACACATGTCCCGGCTCCGATTTTTTTAAATTTAGTACTATGTTACAGCAACGTATAAACAAAAATGTGAACGTTTTTATATTGGATAATAAAATTTTTTAAATGGAGAAGTGCAGACCCAACGTCGAGTGCTTATAGGAGTTCATGTGTGTGACATCGTAAATGATACTTACAATTCGTTTCTAGGAGGAATTACAAGCATGGACTATGGTCCCCTACCCTTTTTTGTGCAGTGCTCACATTGAGAAGATAGGTTAGCCACATGCCACCAACTGACCACTGTATGTAAGTATACCAACAACAAACAAGCTAAAGTGACAATGGCTACGTTTTACTTTAGGTACTACATTGACGCGCGACAAACGCGCGTGGCCCAGTCTGAATATGCGCCTACCATTCCATGGAAACAAGTATTGCGCCTACCATTCCAGGATTGTTGAGTTTTTAAAAAAAGGAGTGTTTAGTGTTTTGTTTGTAAGGGATAAAGATGAGGAATCCTCCATATACTGGCTTAAGAGCAAAGGAAATTTAAGGATAAGTGTGGACTGTGGTAAATGTGGTTCTTCTTGCCATTTTGTTAAAAGGAAAGATTCCTTTTGTTGGAAATGTCCTAAACGTGGTTGTCTAAGCATCATATCTATGAGGGATGGGAGTTTTTTTAAAGGAAGCCACCTGAAATTGAATGAAATCTTAGAGCTTAGTTATTGGTGGGCCAATGGAGCTAGTGTAACTAGAGCCATGCATGAAACTGGTCATTCATCAAGGACTGTTGTAGACTGGTATAACTTTCACAGGGACGTATGTGCACAGTACTTCCTAGATCACCCAGTTGTAGTTGGTGGTGTTGGAAAAGTCGTTGAAATCGATGAGTCAAAATTTGGCAATAGAAAGTACAACAGAGGAAGATATAAGGAAGGACACTGGGTGTTTGGCGGTGTAGAGAGAGGTGATACCAATGATGTTTTTATGGTTGAAGTGAATGACAGATCAGCTGCAAACTATTACCCATCATTCAGATGTATGTAAGGCCAGGCACTACTGTTATTTCCGATGAGTGGAGAGCTTACTCAAGCTGGGTTTGATACAGAGGGGGGGGGGGGGGGGGGGGGGGGGGGGGGGGGAACCCTGGGATTCCCCCCCCCCCCTCCCCTCTATGATTTTCACCTATACTTATTAAAACATACAAAAAATACTTTTCCTCCAAACTTTTCTTGTAGGTAAGCCTAGATTTGTACAATTTCTTCAGGCTAGCCTTTGAATGCTTTAGGTTGGAGCTTAGTTTGGGATTGCCTCCGCCAATGTTCATCTTTATATTACGTCCCTCTGCTGCACTTCTTCCCTCTGCTGCACTCCTTCCCTCTGCTGCACTCCTTCCCTCTGCTGCACTCCTTCCCTCTGCTGCACTTCTTCCCTCTGCTGCCCTTCTTCCCTCTGCTGCCCTTCTTCCCTCTGCTGCACTCCTTCCCTCTGCTGCACTCCTTCCCTCTGCTGCACTCCTTCCCTCTGCTGCCCTTCTTCCCTCTGCTGCACTCCTTCCCTCTGCTGCACTCCTTCCCTCTGCTGCACTCCTTCCCTCTGCTGCCCTTCTTCCCTCTGCTGCACTCCTTCCCTCTGCTGCACTCCTTCCCTCTGCTGCACTTCTTCCCTCTGCTGCCCTTCTTCCCTCTGCTGCACTTCTTCCCTCTGCTGCCCTTCTTCCCTCTGCTGCACTCCTTCCCTCTGCTGCACTTCTTCCCTCTGTTGCACTTCTTCCCTCTGCTGCACTTCTTCCCTCTGCTGTACTTCTTTCCTCTGCTGTCCTTCTTCCCTCTGCTGCCCTTCTTCCCTCTGCTGCACTTCTTTCCTCACCTCTTCTCTCTCCCTCACTTCCTCCCTCACCTCCTCACTCTCTTTCTCTTCTGCACTGCTCGAATCTGTTCCTTGTGTTCCACCGATTCATAGCTATCACATTTGCTTTTTTTAGGTTCGAATTCACTTCCTTTGGAGCCACAAGGTCTATTTTCCTAAAATACTTTCTGATATCCATTAGCTACTACTCAGCAACTTCTACAGCTGCCAAAGCAACAAATATACCCATACCAACCAGGCAGCTGCTTCACAATGACCAGTGCTAAAAGCAACTTTCAAACTGGAACTGGTGATCCATAAAATGATAAACCTACTCCATTCAAACTAGAAGGATAACCTATTAGGAGTCTGTGCTTAATTAATGTCAGAGCCATTCAGCTTTCAAAATGAACAAAGCTGTTTATTAATCAATTGATCAATACATAAACATAATACAATAAGTTTAATTTCCTTACCTTATTAGTATTGCAAGGACAAAAAAAAATACAACTATAAGGTCGCTATTTAATTTTCCCCCCCCCCTAGCAAAAAATTCTGTATCAAACCCTGTCAAGGATACCCTTTGGGCATGGCACACGAATCAGTGAATCACACAATAAATTTTGTTGATCCTGTAACTGGTGCACACACTCAAAATATAGAGAGTAGTTGGTCACAAGTAAAGAAAATGATGAGGAAGCAAGGGGTTGACAACACCAGTGAGGAGCTTTTCCAGACCTATTTACCGGAATACCTCTGGAGAAGAAAGTTCAAAGCTCAGGACCCTTTCTTAACAATTTATGAACACATCAAAGAACAATATCCATGCTAAACAACAACTCCAATAACTTATCACACATTCCAAGTTATGTAATCTTTTTTTATGTTTATTATGCTGATAAATAAGTTGAATTTTTGTTAATATCCAACAAAGGGCTTCAGAGCAAAGCACCCAATTTTTTTAGTCTGGGAGCTCCGTGCGTCAATGTAGAATTGTCATGCGTCAATCGCGTCAATGTAGTACCTAAAGTAAAACCTAGCCTCATGAAGTATACTAACAACAAACAAGCTAAAGTGACAATTACCTGTGACTGGATCTAATGTGCAATTGTCCGCCTGCTGAAACAACTCTGGGTAGACGCCCTGGAATCCTTGCATCTCAAACATGCCATTGATAGACCTGGACAAGCACTATTATGACTCTGGTTTGCTTCTTGCTAACTGTAACTACTTACCCAATATGAAGTCCAGCCAAAACTGCTCCAATAGTCGCGACTAGGACGGCTCTCCAAACGTAAAAAGTCGCCATGCTCACTGGACGGACTGCTACCACTCAACTAGCCTTACGCGGCGCACTGTAAGGTCATACGGTCCGTTAATTACCACATCCATAACTGGTCATGACTTCATTAATTATTGATACGTACTTTGATGCTGCACCTAAGCTACCTTTGATGTTCAGCCCGCTATACACCACACGCCTTCCCCCTCCCCACGCCCTATTATTTTTTGCGCGCGCAAGTTTTGGTGCACCACCAACTTTTCAACACTCTGCGTCATGAAATATCACCTTTGACGGATAATAACCGCATGAAATATCACCTTTGACGGATAATAACCGCGACTCGTATAGCCACGGTGGAATCTAGCAGGCCAATGTGCTCCTTTGCATGTAGCATAGTCGAGGAGTTGTACTATACAAATTTGCTGACAGTGCTAATTTTAATCACTTTTCAGTGGTTTGCAAGTGGTTGCTCAACCTTGACCTACAATAGCTGAAGGTTATTATTATTATTATTATTAATTTTTTTTTTTGCCTATTCCCTTCATACTATGAATAATGATGGATGGTCTCTTTTCAGGAGTGTCTTAAAAGTTTAATGGTTGATTGGAACAGGAGTAAAATATACAACTTGAACTAACTCGACGAAACTAGACTACTGGAGAGCCCATTTTTCAACAAATTTTACTGCTGACTAATTGTGACGCAGGTCCAAACACATGCCTAATGCTAGGATTACACCAGCCATTACACTAGTCATTACACTAGTCATTATGCCAGTATGATTAGACTAACTATAATGCCCAAAGTATGCCGGCATACCATCCTCATTGCTGCGCTGTCAAATCATTGACCGGCAAGGAAGTATCTTGCAAATTACATAGCGCGATATTTTACAAACTCCACTAATTTTAATTTTCCAACACCTTTCTCAATATCTCTCCAAGAATAGTACACGTATAAACATTTTGATTTACAATAACATATGCAGTTAAGAGAAGGCTGAATGAATAATAGTGAAGATGAAGTAGACGGACAGAAACAGCACGACATAACTATAATAAACACAACAATGACATCATCGGAGGAGTACACAATAACAAATCAAACACAACTATCAAGAGGAGACGCCATATTGCGAGTTCCAAGACTCTAAAGTGTCGATCAATGTGGGCGTGACACTTGGACGCACGAGTCGCATTGAATTGACAAAGTCATCAATCGTGATAGACCGGACCTGTGTGTACACACGTGTGTGTGTGCATGTGGAGGATAGGTATATTACAAATTAACACTTACGCCGTGAATTAATCCTACCTTATTGGCTGGCATGGAGCGAAGATCTTCATACTTGACATCTAAATGAATTGATTACAAACACCACAAAAATTAAATATATACGAAGACATAACAATAAATACCATAGAAGTACTAAACTTACCTCTGAGAGGCCCTAGAGCTGCATCTTTGGCCAGAGCTGTCAAGTCACTACCGGAATATCCATTACATGCCCTGCAGGAAGTGATGACCAAGTTTTGACACCAAAAAGAAAGAAGAAACGCAAAAAAAATAAATAAATAAATAAATAAAAAATAAAAATTACTACGAGAGAAAAACAAACAAACATTTATTGCTCCTGTTTGCAATTTAAACAGACAAACAAATCCTAATTATTGTAAAAAATTGAAATTATCACCTGTTCTTAAAAAAAGAAAATATATGTGAGCGGGTCTGGGAAAAGGGACCTTACAGCTCAATAATTGAAATTGAGATATAGGCTCCAGAAGTAAGTCATTGGGAAAAATTCTTTCTTTCTGTTTTTTGCAGAATTAGTCTTAGTGATCCTTACTCTACGTCTATGCCAAATTTCAAATGTCAAAACAACTTTAAAGACCCGAAGCGTGCCATGAAAAGACAAGCTACTTTTTATTCTCTCTCGTTCTTGAAATACAATAAACGCGAAATGGGCGGAATTTCAAACTAGCAGGTAAAAAAAAAAAGGCATAGCTTTGAGACTATTGCATGCACTCTACAGCTTACCTCTCGCTGAAAGTTTACCACTATATTTAGTAGAGTAGCCAAGGATTCCGACAAGACAGGCTGTGACGCTATGAAGGCTAAAAAGAACTCCACGCAAAACTTCGTTAGTCGCCGTTAAAAGCAGCTGCACGATTTAATTGGGTATACGGAGTATGCCGTTAAGTATACGGAAACGTTAATTATACCACCAAAAGTGGTAATTCAATTTATGATTTCTCAATGCACACACACACTCAAAATATAGAGAGTACTTGGTCACAAGTAAAAGGAAGCAAGGGGTTGACAACACCAGTGAGGAGCTTTTCCAGACCTATTTACCGGAATACCTCTGGAGAAGAAAGTTCAAAGCTCAGGACCCTTTCTTAACAATTTATGAACACATCAAAGAACAATATCCAACAACTCCAATAACTTATCACACATTCCAAGCTATGTAATCTTTTCTTTTTTTAAATTATGCTGATAAATATTTGTTAATATCCAACCAAGGGCTTCAGAGCAAAGCACCCAATTTTTTTAGTCTGGGAATATAAGCTAAAAATTCCGCGCGTCAATGTAGAATTGCTGTGCGTCAATCGGGTCAATGTAGTACCTAAAGTAAAACCTAGCCTCAGCCTCATGAAGTATACTAACAACAAACAAGCTAAAGTGACAATTACCTGTGACTGGATCTAATGTGCAATTGTCCGCCTGCTGAAACAACTCTGGGTAGAAGCCCTGGAATCCTTGCATCTCAAACATGCCATTGATAGACCTGGACAAGCACTATTATGACTCTGGTTTGCTTCCTGCTAACTGTAACTACTTACCCAATATGAAGTCCAGCCAAAATTGCTCCAATAGTCGCGACTAGGACGGCTCTCCAAACGTAAAAAGTCGCCATGCTCACTGGACGACTGCTACTACTCAACTAGCCGTACGTGGCGCACTGTAAGGTCATACGGTCCGTTTACCACATCCATAACTGGTCATGACTTCAGGGCCAAAATAAATTGATTAAATTAAATTGATACTTTGATGCTGCACCTACCTTTGGTGTTTTGTTCCAGCCCCGCTACTACACCACACGCCTTCCCCCTCCCCACGCCCTTATTATTTTTTGCGCGCAAGTTTTGGTGCACCACCAACTTTTCAACAACTCTGCGTCATGAAATATCACCTTTGACGGACAATAACCGCGACTCGTATAGCCTAGGTGGAATCTGGCAAGCCAATGTGCTCATTTGCATGTAGCATAGTCGAGGAGTTGTACTATACAAATTTGCTGACAGTGCTAATTTTAATCACTTTTCAGTGGTTTGCAAATTGTGGTCTTGCTCGCTGCCATCAGCCCACAATGCAATGACCACAGCTTCCATTACCACAATAAAACGGCTCAACCTTGACCTACAATAGCTGAAGGTTATTATTATTATTATTAAATTTTTTTGTTTTGTTTTGTTTTTTTTTGTTTGCCTATTCCCTTCATACTATGCTCATCGATTTCATGATAAATGATGGATGGTCCCTTTTCAGGAGTGTCTTAAAAGTTTAATGGTTGATTGGAACAGGAGTAAAATATACAACTTGAACTAACTCGACGAAACTAGACTACTGGAGAGCCCATTTTTCAACAAATTTTACTGCTGACTAATTGTGATGCAGGTCCAAACACATGCCTAATGCTAGGATTACACCAGCCATTACACTAGTCATTACACTAGTCATTATGCCAGCATGATTAGACTAACTATAATGCCCAAAGTATGCCGGCATACCATCCTCATTGCTGCGCTGTCAAATCATTGACCGGCAAGGAAGTATCTTGCAAATTACATAGCGCGATATTTTACAAACTCCACTAATTTTAATTTTCCAACACCTTTCTCAATATCTTTCCAAATATAGTACACGTATAAACATTTTGATTTACAATAACATATGCAGTTAAGAGAAGGCTGAATGAATAATAGTGAAGATGAAGTAGACGGACAGAAACAGCACGACATAACTATAATAAACACAACAATGACATCATCGGAGGAGTACACAATAACAAATCAAGCACAACTATCAAGAGGAGACGCCATATTGTGAGTTCCAAGACTCTAAAGTGTCGATCAATGTGGGTGTGACACTCGGACGTACGAGTCGCATTGAATTGACAAAGTCATCAATCGTGATAGACCGGACCTGTGTGTACACACGTGTGTGTGTGCATGTGGAGGATAGGTATATTACAAATTAACACTTACGCCGTGAATTAATCCTACCTTATTGGCTGGCATGGAGCGAAGATCTTCATACTTGACATCTAAATGAATTGATTACAAACACCACAAAAATTAAATATATACGAAGACATAACAATAAATACCATAGAAGTACTAAACTTACCTCTGAGAGGCCCTAGAGCTGCATCTTTGGCCAGAGCTGTCAAGTCACTACCGGAATATCCATTACATGCCCTGCAGGAAGTGATGACCAAGTTTTGACACCAAAAAGAAAGAAGAAACGCAAAAAAAAAAATAATTCAAAAAATAAAAAATAAAAATTACTACGAGAGAAAAACAAACAAACATTATTTATTGCTTCTGTTAGCAATTTAAACAGACAAACAAATCATATTTGTAAAAAATTGAAATTATCACCTGTTCTTAAAAAGAGAAAATATATGTCTCTCTGCAAATTATACTACACAACAACAACCAATGTGCTATATATTTTGTATAATTAATTTGACCAAGTTTTTTTATATTTAAGTCAGTAAATGTTAGTCATGTGTAACATGCAGCCTTATACATCACACCTTACCCAATACCACACCTTACCCAATACCACACCTTACCCAATACCACACCTTACCCAATACCACACCTTACCTAATACCACACCTTACCAAATACCCTTCCTATCCAACACCCTGCCTTTCCAACATCCTGCCTAACACCCAACATCCAACTTTACTCAACATTCCACCTTACCCAATATCACACCTGACCCAACATTCCACCTTACCCAATATCACACCTGACCCAATATCAACCTGACCCAATATCACACCTGACCCAACATTCCACCTTACCCACCTGACCCAATATCCTGACCAATAACACACCTTACCAAATATCACACCTGACCCAATATCTTGACCAATATCACACCTTACCTAGCCAATTGAGTAAGTTGCTTGTCAGATATGGTGTATTGTGCTTTTTCAGAAGCTTTTTCAGAACAGACTTTCTTGCCTGAATGAAATGCACAAATTAAACACAAACTACTGAATACATTCCGCAGAGATACATCAGTCGTGTAACAACCCATTACTTCCTCCAAAGGCAACGGAATGTAAATCTGTCACTCCGAGGAATGATATAGCTACTCAACGATAAAGAGCGGTTGGCTAGCCCTAGCTACCCCAACTGAGAGCTGATAAAAGAGTAACTGAACTTTTCTAGACTTCAGATAGATTGAATATCATCAGCAAAACAAGACAACTACATGCACAACAACTCAAGCAAAAAGGTGAGAATAACATCCATTAATAGATGAATGGTAGCTATGGAAACATTAATGAGGCACAACAATGTAACCAAAACAATGACTCGGTTGTCCCTGCAACAGTCCACGAGTTCACACTCCTCCCCCCTTCTTTTGCGACAACTAGTTTGACGTGATTCTTGATAAAGAATCCGCATTTCCATTGTCTTTGCCTGGACGATGGCGGACTTGGAAGTTGTATGGCTGAAGAGATAAACTCCAACGTGTTAACCTGGCATTGTTCTCTTGTAGTCGATCGAGCCACTCCAGAGCCCAATGGTCAGTCACTATGGTGAAGTGACGACCCAATAAATACACTCGATATGCATAAGTGGCTAACTTAATGGCCAATAACTCCTTCTCAACCGTTGAGTACCGCTGTTCTCGAGGGAGAAGTTTCCGGCTATAATAGCTCACGGGATGTTCAAACCCGTCGTCATCCATCTGGGTTAGTACCGCTCCAACTCCTCTATTTGATGCATCCGTCTGCAGGGGATGAACTGCCGTGAGAAGTCTGGACTCTGTAGAACTGGTGAGGAGCACAACAACTCCTTTAGCTTGCAGAAGGCCGCTTCACAGTGAGAGTCCCATCGAACTTGATTTGGGGCTGTCTTTCTTGTCAGGTCAGTAAGAGGAAGTGCAATAGTAGCATAATTGGGTATGAACTTCCTATAATACCCGGTAAGGCCCAGAAAGGCCCGAACATCTGTCTTGGTCTGAGGAATAGCGAATTCTGCCAACAGTGGCCTAAATAACTGCACGTCTTCATTGCCAACTGACATTTCTTGGGTTTGGCTGTCAATCCAGCATCTTTCAGCCGGTGCAAAACTTGTCGTAAATGCTGGAGATGGTCCTTCCACGAAGTGCTAAAAATCACTAAGTCGCGATCGTCAATATAAGCAGCTAAAAAGTCAGTCAGACAATGAACTAGCCGGTCCATCAATCTTTGGAATGTGACTGGCGCCCCCTGCAGACCAAATGGCATCCGTTTAAACTGATATAATCCAAATGGAGTGATGAATGCCGTCTTGACTCTGTCGGCCTCTGCCACTGGCACCTGCCAATAGCCCCGGGTCAGATCTATAGTTGTGATGAAGGATGCCTCACCCAACTGATCAATCATGTTCTCTATTCTGGGCATAGGATAAGCATCTGAGACTGACACCCCATTCAGCCGGCGATAGTCAACACAAAGCCGCAAACCTCCATCCTTTTTCTTTCACTAACATTATCGGTGCCGCCCATTCACTGTGAGATGCTTCAATGATATCCTGAGCAAGCATTTCCTGCAACTCCTGCTCCACTTCTGCACGATAAGCTTGAGGTAGCCTGTATGGAGGTGGTAGCCTCACTGGACGTGCTGCTCCAGTCTCAATCTTGTGTTGAACTAGTGGTGTACAGCCTGGCTGATTCTGGAACACCTGGGCAAACTCTGCCATGAGAGTGTTGAGCTGTTCCTTCTGATCTGCTTTCAGATGATCACTAATCGTGGGTTGATCGCTAGGTTCACCGTCTTTCCAAAACACAATGTCCTCCTCCTCTCCTTGCACCTCTGCTGTCGTTTCTACCAGGTAGTTAGAACTAACTTTTTGGCGAATTTTGAACTCCTCTTCCTGTGTTCGTGCATGTCCACCAGGTAATTAACTTTTCCTGTGCGCCTTACCACCTGATATGGCCCCTGCCATTGTGCCAGAAGTTTACTTGAGGATGTAGGGAGTAAGACCAGCACTGGGTCTCCTGGCTCAAATTATCTAATTCTGGCATTCTGATCATACCAGCGCTTCTGCTTGCCCTGAGCCTTGCTGAGATTCTCTTAGACCAGCTCCGCCATCCCTTTCAACTTCTCCTGCGTCGATAGTACATAAGATATGACACTTTCACTGCTCTTTCTCCTGGCTTCCCATGACTCCTTCAAAATGTCTAATGGTCCCAGCACATTTCTCCCATAAAGCAACTTGAAAGGAGGGAACCCAGTAGATGCTTGGGGCACCTCTCTGTGAGCAAACAAGAGGTAACACTTGCAAAATTCTTCAATATCCTTGAAAACTGTGGGCCAGTAAAAACGCCGTAAGATGCGCTGTCTTGTCTTGTCTGACCCCAAGTAACCCGCCAAGGGGATTTCATGGCCTAACTCGAGTACTGCACGTCTGCATGCTTTGGGTAGCACCAGTTGCTCAATCCCATACTCTTCTCCACATCCAGGAGGAATCCATCGGCGACAGAGTAGACCATCATGATAAAAATATTCACTATCTTGACATTCCGCAGCCTGTCGCACTTTTCCTAGCGTCATATCTGCTTCTTGCAGCTTCTGAAGCTCCTCCGCCGATAACTCTAATGTATCTTCAAGAGCTTTACTGATTGAAGTGGTTTGTCCTTGCAAACTTCCAATCTCCTTTCTGAGTGCACGTCGCTGGTCCTGCGTGAGAGTAGCCGATATTTCCCTGGCTGCTGATGTGCTCTGGTGGCTGCTCCATGTTGACTCCTGCTGGCTGTCCACTACTTGCTTTGGCTTTGCTCCAGATAGCACTTCTTGTTCTCGACGAACTATTTCTTCTTCGAGCTGTTTCTTGGCTTGGGCTCTTGTAATGACTACCATAGCATTGTTAGCGCGGATTGGGAGTGGACTATCCAGTGATGAACTACTGCTAAGTAGTTGCTTGAGCTGTGGCACGTCTCTTCCGAGAAGAACTGACACCGGCAATGTATCAGATACCGCAGCTTCAACTTCTATTGGAATCCCATCAATTTCCATTCTGACATTTACAAGAGGATAGAGAACGGTGTCACCGTGTGCACACCTGATAGTAGCCACATCTCCTTCAAGGAGATTTTCCGGTGATATTAGCCTCTGGTGCACCATCGTTCGCTTACAACCAGTATCCAGAACTATTCCCTCAACTGGCTGTCCTTCAACTTTCCCCCTGCATTGCCAGTTGTCTTGTACCAGGGGAGTAACTACTTCACCCAGTAATGCTGGTTCTCCGGTACAGTTGGCCGCAATGTGACCCTCCTGCTTGCAGTTGAAACACTTAACGGGTGGCCTCCTTCTAAACTCCTGGCTTCTCAATGTGTCTTGTTGACTCTTCGATCCATCTGACTGACTGCTATCCTTCTCTCTCTTTGCTTGGAGCTTTCGGCAGTCTTCCCGGGTGTGGCCTGGAATTTTACAGTAGCTGCAAAATTTCCTCACAACTCCTCCTGATGACTTCTTTTTTTTCTGCTCATTAACCTTCTCCGGCATGTCAAGTCTCCTCACCTCTTCATATTCACTGCGAGTTCACCTGCAGCCACACAAGTACTTAGCTTCTTATCTCTCACCCAGGCTCATTTCTCTATTGGGAGTGATCCAGAAACTGCTCCAGTGCTACCTGCTCCTTGACCTCTTCCATACTCGTGCACTTCTTCAGCCACTTGGTCTGCAAGTCGAGTAATCTAATGGCAACCTCCCTATTGGTCTCACCGTCCTTTCTACTTGCTGCCCTAAATTTTCTTCGATAAGCCTCCTCATTGACTCCATACCTTACTAGAATGGCTGTTTTCACTCCATCGTATCCCTTTGATTCATCAGTGCTGCAAATGCTTGCTGTGCCTTTCCCGTGAGTTGAGGAGCAAGATAGTATGTCCACTGTTCCTTAGGTATTTTGTAGGCTTCCATTATTCGTTCAAATGTTACTAGGTATGCCTCAATATCATCCTTTACTGTCAGAGGCACTAACTTGACCTGTGGTCCACTACTCACTGGTATCCCTGCAGAGGCTGCTGGTGTTGTATGTGAAGCGTTCACTAACTTCATTAATGCCTCCATCTGTCCCCGCATTTCCTCTAGCTATATGTCTACTGTTTTCCTCCTCTCGAGCTTTTCGCTCCGCTATTATCTCTTTCTCTCTTGCGCGTCGGTCTTCTATCAGTTCCGTCATCATCCTCTCCATGATCTTCACTGTATCCTCCATGTCTATTGCTTTTTATTCGGTGGGACGTGTTTGCTTGAAAACACGGCCGGAGCGTGTTGCCATTCACTAGGCTCTGGCTTCTCAGGTCAGAATGCCGTCTGCCGATCGGAATCCCACCTCTGCCACCAAATGTCACTCCGAGGAATGATATAGCTACTCAACGATAAAGAACAGTTGGCTAGCCCTAGCTACCCCAACTGAGAGCTGATAAAAGAGTAACTGAACTTTTCTAGACTTCAGATAGATTGAATATCATCAGCAAAACAAGACAACTACATGCACAACAACTCAAGCAAAAAGGTGAAAATAACATCCATTAATAGATGAATGGTAGCTATGGAAACATTAATGAGGTGCAACAATGTAACCAAAACGATGACTCGGTTGTCCCTGCAACAGTCCACGAGTTCACAAAATCCTTTTCTCAAATCGTCTACACACACAAATAAAACAAAAAATGGGTCTACGTGTGTTGAACTTCACCCTAAACACTGAAGCAAAATATTACTATCCAGCCAGAAAACAGCTGGACATACCCAATGATAAAAACAGACAGGCTCACAGACTAATATGACTTTAGTACTGAGGGTTAGCATGTCCCCCACCTCAGAGCTGCATCGTCCAACTCCTGCGGTCTGTTTGTAGCCGCCATAACTAGCACACGGTCTCCTTCAAGTCAACCAATCAGTCAATCAATCAAATTTGTTGGTCAATCAATCAATCACTCAATCAACTTTCTGTGGTAATAGTAGGAAAATGCAAATAAAACACAATATTCTCCAATACTGCTATAAGTTTCTCAAAAAATACAACCCATACTTATTTAATCAAGTCAATTGCTTGATGTATTGTACACTCACTCCATCGAAGCAGATAAGGAACTCATTCTTGAGTCTCCTCATAGCGTCATTCTCTGACTCCTGTCTCTTGGTCAGCAAGGCATCCACCTCATCTATCACACAAATAAGTACCACAGCAGAGCTTCTGATAAATGAAATGCTCATGGAGAAGACACGGGAAGGGAGAAGGAAAAATAAATAAATAAACAAGGGACTACAAGGGAGAAAATTTAAGGTAATGAAAGATCAGTAATGTCAGATTTAAATCTCCCACTAACACTAGATGGCCACATGTTATCAAAATCACCTTAATTAAGCTACACTTACCGATAATTATGACAGATGGCTGTATCTCACAGGCAAGAGCGAACAAAGCCTTCACCAACTTCTCACCTTCACCGACCTGACATTAACATAGAACAAGGCATGTGAAGAGACAAGTTCAACATGCAACAATGAGGAAAATGTGTTTAAATTTTTAAAAAATTGAAACATTTTAATATAAAATGTCAGATAAGTTTCAAGTCTCTATTTTCTATCTCCACTATCTATGCATGTGGCAAGAAGAAGTGTTTGAAATTTAGCATGTTAATGAGCGAGGTTTGATGATAATACGCAACTAAGTAGATTGTAGATCCTTACCAATTTAGAAGTCAGCGTAGAAGCTGTGATATTGAAGAATTTAGTGTTAGACTCGTGAGCTACTGCCTTAGCCTATGTATAAAACATGGAAGTAAACCCACGTAAGTAGGATGATAGGGCCAGTATTGTAATGGCAGCTACATAGACCAAGTGTTCCTCACCAGCATAGTCTTCCCATTGCCAGGAGGTCCAAACAAGAGCAACCCTCTAGCAGGAGCTCTCAGTCCTGTGAACAACTGAAAGAGTAAATAAATAAACAAAATAAAATTCAAAATAATCAGATAGAATGCACATATAGATTAGAAGGAAGTTATAAAAATGACTGCCAACACAAAACAAATTTTACCAAAAAAATAATATTGCCAAAATATCAAAAATCAATCTGCTTCCATTTCTCTAATTCTCTTTACACATTGTAAGCACACTAAAATAAGAATGATAATGATAAAATGATTAATTAATTATAAATTAAAGAATTAATAATAATAATAATAATAATAATAATAATAATAATAATAATAATAATAATAATAAACTAATTAGGTAAGAGTTACCTCAGGATTTACTGCAGGTAGAATGACAATCTCTCTCAGAGTTCTCTTGGGTAATTCCAGACCCACTGGACACATGAACATATATCCATCACAATGGAGTCACTAATCCTACATGTGCTTGCTTACCTATGTCTTCAAAGGTCACTGATAACTCACTGGAGAGGAAAACAAACAAACAAACAAAAACAAAAACAAGTACAACAACAACATCAAGTAATAAGATTCGCAACAAAATCTTTGTAGTAACGCTGAGGGTTCGCACCCTTGGTGCTTCATATTGTAGCTGGTGTTTTTAATCGACAAAACTTTAAAGGCTCTACACTGATCCTGGTATCAAAAAAATAATATTGAATGAACATCCTTTGTGGTAAATAGTATCCTATACTAGTATCAGTGATATAAACAGGTCCTGTAGCATTCGTTTGAAAGACAATTCTACCAGAAATAGCAACAGATCAATACCACATGTATCCAGTCAACTATGAGTAGTTAGCTACTTGAAAAATCAACTTGACTATCTCGTACATTTCCTCTTTTTTTTCCTTCTTTTTCTTTTTAATGTTACAGCTTTTTTTAAATAATAAAAAAGATGACAACAATAAATAATGATTGAAGACATGAAATAACCAGTTAACAATGATACAACAGATGTCACATTTTTTCTTCTTTAGTGGCCATATCAGTGCCATCATTTTTTAATTCCACTGATTGGGATGGCTTTTTGTAGGCAGCTGACAGTCCACAACTGAAAAAAAAGAAAAAAAAGAAAAGGTAATACAGCTATTTGACAACAATGAGCCACTCATTCTAGACTAAATAAAATTAGCTAACTTTTTTTTATCAGTGAGTAGCTAGCTAACTACATATTATAAAAGAGTACATGTAAGAGATAAATCTCGAGATATACAAATATAGTACATTAATTACCTCAAATAATACACAAGATTGACTCTCTTCAACCAAGGAGACTCAAACAATTCGTCCATTTTTTCCAGGCTTACTCCCTACACCAGTACGGTTAGATTACAAGAATATACAATAACATGACAGGCATCCACTCTGATTGTCACACGCCCACCTTTGTCTCTGGGATCCCGAGAAGTACCAGAAAGAGAGCTAGCACTGTTAATCCTATCAGCATGCACATGTAGCCTGCAATCCCCAGCACCGAGTCTGTGATTATGGGGATCACTTGTGTAGATATTGTTGCACTTATCCAAAATATTGCAGTAGAAGTGGCAACTTGGAGACCTTAGTATGAAAACATAATATTCAATGATTTTCTGGAGCTGCTATGCCGTTTGTGGTAGTTTACCTCTGGTTTCTAATGGAAATACTTCACTGGCGATCACCCACGGAGTGGTTCTAGAAGAGAACATACCAATATGAACTTGCAGGAGGAATATAGCAGTTGTAGCTCAGTGTGGCGAGCAGGAGAACAGAGCCAACTATGTGTGCCAAGACATGCCACTTAGTTTAATACATGAATTGCAAGTTGTATTAGCTGTTGCATGACTTGAAAAATAAATTAATTTACCATTTAGTTCTGAAGCTATCCTTTTTAACATTTTTAATAGCCATAGTATGCGTTCATTGATTCAATCAGCACTGAAGCAAATAGCGAGAGGCACTGGTCATGAGCAAATAATTATACTTTATTGCAAATTTTTAAGAGGCAAGTGGAGTGGTACAGCAATGCTCCATTCGGTAGATTTCACACATCCGATTAACACAACATTGCAACCAAGTTTGCTTGGTCTTCTTCAGGTGAGTGAAAACCATTTTTATATATACTAAATCTCAGACTCAATTTCGTTCTTTCTAAATTAAGTGTCAATCATTCATAAGGAAGAAAGACTTAACACGCTATTCACGCCAATTGCTTAAAGCATACGAAGGATTGAATGGACCTATTCCTATCATTTAGACCCTGAAAGCATTTTTTTCCTTCTTTGCTCTCTCAATTTAAGATGCTAATATCTGTTACGGCCAGAGCCTAGCAATGAAAAAAAAGAAAAGGAAAAAAAAAAGATGATAACCCTCTGGAATAAAACGTCAGTTAATATATAAGAATATGCCAGGTGAAACTCCTACATATCTTTAAGCAAAAAACAAAACAAAAAACAACAACAAAATCAACGGAGAGACATAAACAAAATGACTGATACAATCCTTTCATTGTTCATTCAAATTTCCAGCCTCAGACATCATTAGACTTACAAAATTACAAGAGCTTTTCTTTACTCCTAGTTATAAATGTCTCCACTTTAAAACAAAGTGATAAAACTGAGAGGGAACTATCTCCATCACCTACGAACATAGATACTTACATCCATGATGCAGCGTATGTGATGGCAAAGACACAGAAGAGACCAGTGAGGGCATATCCAGCTGCATCATTGTCTTCTTCCTCCAGATTGAAGACTTGAATGAGAGCTACGATGAGTGCTTGAACTAATAACATAATTATGGTTCCTATCAGAAGAATCACTTTACGCCCGGCCTAGAGTTAGTAAAAACAAGTAAATTTGTAAGACCACATTAATTAATTGAATATCCCACCATATAGTATCCCTTGGGAACAAACTGTAATAGAGATTTAGCTAGCATCACTAACTAAATATATGGCAGCATTGTTCATTAAGTTTAAATTTGGCAGTTTGATAAAATGCCATGAGTCCTTGGGATTCAACAGCTTCTGCTTACAGCTGAGCCAAGGCCTTACCTCCATACAGCAACTGGATCCCTGGCATTCAACAGTTTCCGCTTATAGCTAAGTTTCAGTACTGACATGACGCCACCTATAACAGTGGTTATAAAATAAAATAACCCCAGCCTCTGACCGAAAACTTGCCAGAAGTAACACCTTTTTTCTCTCTGCGATTTACCTGTGTGCTTAGTAGTCACTATAATTCTACTGCATGTTACACGCTGTGACGTCTTGTGTGCGTAATAATTGGGGAAAGGGCTTCTGCAAACGTCATTGTTGAGCAGATAAAAGCTAACTTTAGCATAAAACTAGTTTTATTTCACTCAATTTTCAATGCATGTCTAGAAGTACTATGGACTCAGCTGTTTGTCCACGATTATTTCCATTCCTATTTTTCAGTTCCATACACAGAAAAGCACTTCAAAATATCCGTTATACTTACCCCTGCAGTCTTATCCCACTATCAGCGTGTGTGAGATTGCCTTATTACAATAATCAATGCCAGAAACATGAAAGTTGAGATAAAGTTGAGACTCCCCTTTACCTTATTTAAAACACCAACCAAAACTCATGTATTCAAGGAGTACAGCATGTCAAGTAAATGTTGGTTTCTGACATCCCTTACCTTGTCCATGAATAAAGATGTGCAGACACCACCAACCAGTAGACTGATGCCCACAATAGAGTTTGAGGCGCAGGGGTTTACATTCAGCTTGCAAAAAAAGGTGTTACCAAAATAGCTGTAGACACATGTAGTAAACATAAAATAAAAACAACATCTAGTGCCCAAATTTCATACTTATCAAAACTATTCTCAAAAGTTTGAAAGGATCAAGCACTACTTCAACTGCGTCTCTTACGAATACTGAAGTTAAACCTCATCCTGCAAATCTTGTCTTGTACAACTGATCTGCAAAAGCTACCATGCAAGACTAAATCTTCCAATACTTATTCTACTTAAAGTATCCTGCAAACTTATCTTGCAAATTTAGCTAATACTTACTAAGTGAAATTTCCTATCACTGGAGTAAAAATGAAGAGTACAGTGCACAAGACAAGCCTAAACGGTAAGAACAATTAAATAAATAAATAAATAAATAAAAATAATAATAAATAAATAAAATAAAAGCCAATTCATTAAAATATACTAACTAGAATTCAAACAGTTAACTAATAAGAGTTTCACCTTTTCAAGTACTTCCATTTTAACGACATGGAAAGTTGATTTTTCATATCTTTGAAATAATTAGTTGAAATCTTGCTAGTCGTTGCTTTCAAATCCTCTAATTCAAAAAATGTCACATCTGGTGAATCGTTAATCTTCGACAACACATAGTGGGCTTCTGAGCTTCTGTCGTGAAGAACTAGCCATCTACGCAAACCAAGGAAAAGATCACATTTAAAGAATAGACCTCCACAATGTTACTCATGAGACGCTCTTACTGTAGCTTACACAACTACCAATCATCACACCCTCTTTATACTTGCCTCGGAGTATTTGGCAGAAACAGAATCAAGATACCGTAAGCAATCCCAGCTGTGACCTGTAGTAAAAGTGACACTCTCCACCCAAGACAAAATTGAGAAAACCCGCAATTGGCAGAAAATTGAAAGGCCATTGTAAGTCCGTATATCGGTCCGACCATAGCTGCCAATTTTCCTCGTGAAGATCTCGGTGAGACTTCTGAGATGTACAATGTCATTATGCCGTAGGAGAGACTTAAAAAATAAAAAAATAAAAATAAAAATAAATAAAAAGTGAAATAATACTGAAATATCCCAGTGTAGGTAGCACACCACTACACAAGGCTCACAACTGCACTATCACAAACAGTATAAGCTGTGTGTGTGTGTGTGTGTGTGTGGTGTTGTATATTTTTATATTTTAGAGCGAGGATCTAATACGGGTCAATCCTGAACTGCAAGGTTCTCTAGTTTAGTTGTAAAGTGATTACCAATCATGATCCACAAATAACACCCCATAATATGAGCATTTATGATTTCCAGCCAGTATAGACCGACAATGATGTGTCATCCCTTACCGACTGTACACTTGGTTTATACAAACAAACTTGAATTATATCGGTCACAACGACTGCATGTAAAGGGTTAACTTTAATATTTACTCAGTGCATTATCAGCATGTAGACTAAATACAAGAACCTTATATCATTGATTTGCTTGCCATAGTGTTGTGTATAGCAAAAGTGATCTTGGAGACCCTCAAGGGACACAATTGCCAAATTCATAATTTATTGCATTTGCTCCAGATCAATTCAAACAGTGTGCACTAATAAGAACTTGATCGCACCAGTAAATTACACCACATCAATATAAGTCTTACCCCATACTAAATCCAGAAATTCCACGTCCAAGTATAAACAACCTGCACACAATAAATTGCTGTGTCAGAAATGCTTCAAATGCTTCACTATTAACTTCGCCAAGAAATAAAACAACAAAAAACAAAAAAATCAAATGAACAAAACAACAACAAAAAACAGTATTGCTGTAATTAATCAATCAAATGGTGCGTAATTTATTTATGCATGCTGTCAAACCAGTTTTTGAGTTGCCTCCAAGAGAATGTGCTGAGTCATTCTACATTACATCTGGAGGGCGGCTCTTCTATTACAACTGATTCGTTCATTCATTCATACCTTACACTTCAAGTGAAGTCATTGTCCCCCAGTAAAGACTAGCAAGTATCACACTATGTAGGGTGTGGCCAGTACTGGGTGTGGCTATTATAGAGATGGCACTAACCAGGAATGAAAGGACACAGCTGAGAGTAAAGACCCAGTAGCCATTATCCATCCAGATATGGATAAAGTGAGTCTTCTTCCTAGTGTTGTGGATGGCCCTGAGGGAAATTAATATTTTTCAATTTTTTGATGCAATATTAAATAAATAACGAGCAAATAAAATAAAATAAATAAGTACATAAGTAAATATGTAAATATATAAACAAAAATAAATAAATAAATATTTAAATAAAAAACAAGATGATAAATAAGCAAATGAATAGGCTAAACTTCTCTTACATCCTCCAAAAAATGCTCCTAGAGCTGCTCCAAAATTGGCAATGGACACCATCAACCCCTAAAAATAGAACACAAAATGAGCAAATATTTCAAATCAAACACAAAATATTTCAATACTAACTGGCATTGCACAATTAATAGTGTAAGGGACTCATGAATATCATTAGGATTACTTTGAAATATTAATTGATACATCTAATGAGGCAAAACATGACCATCGCTACAATTAATAGTGTAAGGGACTCATGAATATCATTAAGATTACTTTGAAATATTAATTGATACATCTATATAAAGTGGGGAAGCACAAGCTATCAAAACTCACTAAAATGCTGCTGGCATCTGCTCCGCTCCCTCCGCATGTCTTAGCAGCAGTGCACACGCCACACGCTGCTGTGATGTTCTCAAAGTCTGAGAATAGAGTACCTAGAAATAACTGAATCAAAGTGATAATTCAGGACAGACCTATACCTACCCTACCCATTCACACTATGATGTGTAGTACAAGTAGGGAGTGTGTAAAATCAAATTTTAAAATAAAGAACCTGTTATATAACTCTTGTTGGTGTTTGTGTTATAAAATCCTGTGTGTTTAGGCTCTCTACTAAACACTTGACTGTTGCCATAGCAATGTTGACACACTTTACCTTTCAGACTCAGAGATCACAAGATCCACCAGTCCATGCATAAATCACATACAATCCAAACAAGCTAACGGCCCTGACAATAGAACAGCCTCTGAGAAGTATCACATTTACTTCATACTTAACTATGAAAGTGTGAGGCTATTGTGTAACCTCCAGATTAAGCTCAAAATTCTTGTTACCACCATCATTGGCCATTGCCAGCAGTATTCGTATATGATATAACATTAAACTACATTTCAGATACGTCATAGAGCTGCCATGGGGTTCACACTGAGTATGCAGTTTATTATATTAAACTCTAGTTGCTGAATTTTGAGCTTCAGAACCTCGTACGTACTATTCAAGCAGACCTCAGCTCTCAAAGGTAAGCATTCCGGTAGCCATAAATAAAATAAAATACAGATGCCCCGGCTTCGATTTTTTTAAATTTAGTACTATGTTACAGCAACGTATAAACAAAAATGTGAACGTTTTTATAATTTTTTTTAAATGGAGAAGTGCAGACCGAACGCCAAGTGCTTATAAGAGTTCATGTGTGTGACATTGTAAATGATACATATTATATTACAATTAGTTTCTAGGAGGAATTACAAGCATGGACTATGGTCCCCTACCCTTTTTTGTGCAGTGCTCACATTAGAAGATAGGTTAGCCACATGCCACCAACTGACCACTGTATGTAAGTATACTAACAACAAACAAGCTAAAGTGACAATTACCTGTGACTGGATCTAATGTGCAATTGTCCGCCTGCTGAAACAACTCTGGGTAGACGCCCTGGAATCCTTGCATCTCAAACATGCCATTGATAGACCTGGACGAGCACTATTATGACTCTGGTTTGCTTCCTGCTAACTACTTACCCAATATGAAGTCCAGCCAAAACTGCTCCAATAGTCGCGACTAGGACGGCTCTCCAAACGTAAAAAGTCGCCATGCTCACTGGACGGACTACTACCACTCCACTAGCCGTACGCGGCGCACTGTAAGCTCATACAGTCCGTTCCGCCATAACTGGTCATGACTTCACGGCAAAAACACTTTGATGCTGCACCCACCTTACTTTGACGTTCCAGCCCGCTACCACGCCTTCTCCCCCTCCCCCAGCGGCGCGGCCCTATTATTTTTTGCGCGCGCAAGTTTTGGTGCACCAACTTTTCACTCTCTCCGTGTCATGAATATTATCACCTTTTGACGGACAATTATATCAGCGACCTCTTTCAGTGGAATCTGGCAAGCCAATGTGATCCTTTACGTGTAGCATAGTCGAGGAGTTTACACTATACAAATTTGCTGACAGTGCTCACTTTTCAGTGTGCAAGTTGTGGTCTTGCTCCGCTGCCATCAGCCCACAATGCAATGACCACAGCTTCCATGACCAACAATAAGGGGCTCAACCTTGACCTACAATAGCTAAAGGTTATTATTATTATTATTTATTTATTTTGCCTATTCCCTTCATAGTATGCTCATCGATTTCATGATAAATGATAAATGGTCTCTTTTACAGGAGTGTCTTAAAATTTTAATTAATGGTTGATTGGAGCAGGAGTAAAATCTACAACTTGAACTAACAAATTTTACTGCTGAATAATTGTGACGCAGGTTCAAACATGTGCGTAATATGCTTACACCAGCCATAATTAGTAGACTAACTATAATGCCCAAAGTATGTCGGCATACCACCCTCATTGCTGCGCTGTCAAATCATTGACCGGCAAGTAAGTATCTTGCAAATTAGCGCAATATTTTACAAACTCCACTAATTTTAATTTTCCAACACCTTTTTCAATATCTCTCCAAAAATACACGTATAAACATTTTGATTTACAATGGCATATGCAGTTAAGAGAAGGCTGAATGAATAATAGTGAAGATGAAGTAGACAGACAGAAACAGCACGACATAACTATAATAAACACAACAATGACATCATCGGAGGAGTACACAATAACAAATCAAACACAACTATCAGGAGGAGACGCCATATTGTGAGTTCCAAGACTCTAAAGTGTCGATCAATGTGGGTGTGACACTCGGACGCACGAGTCGCATTGAATTGACAAAGTCATCAATCGTGATAGACCGGACCTGTGTGTACGCACGTGTGTGTGTGTGTGCATGTGGAGGATAGGTATATTACAAATTAACACTTACACCGTGAATTAATCCTACCTTATTGGCTGGCATGGAGCGAAGATCTTCATACTTGACATCTAAATGAATTGATTACAAACACCGCAAAAATTAAATATATACGAAGACATAACAATAAATACCATAGAAGTACTAAACTTACCTCTGAGAGGCCCTAGAGCTGCATCTTTGGCCAGAGCTGTCAAGTCACTACCGGAATATCCATTACATGCCCTGCAGGAAGTGATGACCAAGTTTTGACACACACAAAAAAAATAAAAAAATAAAAATAATAATAAATAAAAAAATTAATAAAAATTACTACGAGAGAAAACAAACATTTATTGCTCCTGTTAGATACTCACAGTTTAAACAGACAAACAAACCATTATTTGCAAAAAATTGAAAATTATCATTTTCTTCAGAAAATGTTTCTCTGCAAATTATACTACACAACAACAACCAATGTGCTATATATTTTGTATAATGTATGCAGCCTTATACCTCACACCTGACCCAATATCACACCTGACCCAATAGCACACCTTCCCAATAGCACACCTTCCCAATAGCACACCTTACCCAATATCACACCTTACCCAATATCACACCTTACCCAATATCACACCTTACCCAATATCACACCTTACCCAATATCACACCTTACCCAATATCACACCTTACCCAATATCACACCTTACCCAATATTTATCACACCTTACCCAATATCACACCTTACCCAATATCACACCTTACCCAATATCACACCTTACCCAATATCACACCTTACCCAATATCACACCTTACCCAATATCACACCTTACCCAATATCACACCTTACCCAATATCACACCTTACCCAAACACACCTTACCCAATATCACACCTTACCCAATATTACACCTGACCCAATATCACACCTGACCCAATATCACACCTGACCCAATAGCACACCTGACCCAATAGCACACCTTCCCCAATAGCACACCTTACCAATAGCACACCTTACCCAATAGCACACCTTACCCAACCACACCGTACCAAATTCCTTCCTTTAAATAACACCCCTGCCTTTCCAATATCCTGCTTTAACACACCCAACAGCCACTTACCTAATACTCAAACACCCACTTTACTCAACATTCCACATACCCATATCAACTGACCCACACCTGACCATAGTTCCCAAACCATTCCCGATTCTGGCGTTCAATCCCGACTCTAGCTGCTCCATTCCCGCGCCTGTCCCGACATCCACGACCAGAGATTGGCCCGAGGCCAGGAAGGCTAAAAAAACTGTAACGTACAGCTCGAGACTTAGTTTAGAGCTAGCTATGGCCCCGCAGTAGGGTCAAGTAACAGTTTATTTTTAGTCATAACGCAAGAAAGCAACTCGCCCAATCACATCACAAAGACTAGAAACAGTTCACATAACAAATCACATCAGGTTCAACAAAACAATATCAGTCAATTCACACGATCACTCACCATGTGTACCACTGAAATCTTTTCGATGTGGCATTTTGGACACGTGGCGTGGTTTATTAAAAAGGGGCGTGGTCGTGGCAAAAAATTTCAGGCGCGCAAGCTCGGCCGAGTTTGTCCCTACAGTTTTGTGATCTAAAGTTGGCACCTTATGCCTGAACCCCAATATCAACTGACCCATACACACCTGACTCCAATATCACACCTGACCCAATATCACACCCCTGTACCCATATCACACCTGACCAATATCAAACACCTGACCCAATAGCACCCCTGACGCAATATCACACACCTGAACCCAATATCACCCTGACCACTATCACACCTGACATACACACACGCTGACCCCAATATCACACCTTACCCAATATCACACTGACCCATATCACCCTACCCAATAGCACACCTGACCATATCATCTCACACTGACCAATATCACACCTGACCCAATATCACACCTAACCCAATATCACACCTGACCAATATCACACCTGACCCAATAGCACACCTTACCCAATATCACACCTGACCCAATATCACACCTGACCCAATATCACACCTGACCCAATATCACACCTGACCAATATCACACCTGACCCAATATCACACCTGACCCAATGTCACACCTGACTCAATATCACACCTGACCCAATATCCTGACCAATATCCTGACCAATATCACACCTTACCTAGCCAATTGAGTAAGTTGCTTGTCAGATATGGTATTATTGTGCTTTTTCAGAAGCTTTTTCAGAACAGACTTTCTTGCCTGAATGAAATGCACAAATTAAACACAAACTACTGAATACATTCCACAGAGATATGTCAGTCGTGTAACAACCCCTTACCTCCTCCGAAGGCAACGGAATGTAAATCCTTTTCTCAAATCGTCTACACACACAAATAAAACCAAAAAATGGGTCTACGTGTGTTGAACTTCACACTAAACACTGAAGCAAAATATTACTATCCAGCCAGAAAACAGCTGGACATCCCAATGATAAAAACAGACAGGCTCACAGACTATGTAATATGACTTTAGTACTGAGGGTTAACATGTCCCCCACCTCAGAGCTGCATCGTCCAACTCCTGTGGTCTGTTTGTAGCCGCCATCACTAGCACACGGTCACCTTCAACACTTGACACCTGGGGTGAGGGGGGGGTGAGATAGAGTACAGAAATATTATTTATCAAAATAAGTATATGATATATCAATCAGTCAACCAATCAAATTTGTTGGTCAATCAATCAATCAATCAATCAATCAATCACTCAATCAACTTTCTGTGGTAATAGTAGGAAAATGCAAATAAAACACAATATTCTCCAATACTGCAATAAGTTTCTCAAAAAATACAACCCATACTTATTTAATCAAGTCAATTGCTTGATGTACTGTACACTCACTCCATCGAAGCAGATAAGGAACTCGTTCTTGAGTCTCCTCATAGCGTCATTCTCTGACTCCTGTCTCTTGGTCAGCAAGGCATCCACCTCATCTGTCACACAAATAAGTACCAGACACGGGAAGGGAGAAGACACGGGAAGGAAGAAGGAAAAATAAATAAATAAACAAGGGACTACAAGGGAGAAAATTTAAGGTAATGAAAGAACAGTAATGTCAGATTTAAATCTCCCACTAACACTAGATGGCCACATGTTATCAAAATCACCTTAATTAAGCTACACATACCGATAAATATGACAGATGGCTGTATCTCACGGGCAAGAGCGAACAAAGCCTTCACCAACTTCTCACCTTCACCGACCTGACATTAACATAGAACAAGGCAAGTGAAGAGACAAGTTCAACATGCAACAATGAGGAAAATGTGTTTAAATTTTTAAAAAATTGAAACATTTTAATATAAAATGTCAGATAAGTTTCAAGTCTCTAATCTATGCATGTGGCAAGAAGAAGTGTTTGAAATTTAGCATGTAAATGAGCGAGGTTTGATGATAATACGCAACTAAGTAGATTGTAGATCCTTACCCATTTAGAAGTTAGTGTAGAAGCTGTGATATTGAAGAATTTAGCGTTAGACTCGTGAGCTACTGCCTTAGCCTATGTATAAAACATGGAAGTAAACCCACGTAAGTAGGATGATAGGGCCAGTATTGTAATGGCAGCTACATAGACCAAGTGCTCCTCACCAGCATAGTCTTCCCATTGCCAGGAGGTCCAAACAAGAGCAACCCTCTAGCAGGAGCTCTCAGTCCTGTGAACAACTGAAGGAGTAAATAAATGAACAAAATAAAATTTAAAATAATCAGATAGAATGCACACATAGATTTATGCAGAAGGAAGTTATAAAAAGGACTGCCAACACAAAACAAATTTTACCAAAAAAATAATATTGCCATATTGCCAAAATATCAAATATCAATCTGCTTCCATTTCTCTAATTCTCTTTACACATTGTAAGCACACTAATAACGATGATAATGATGATAAAATAATTAACTAATTATAAATTAAAGAATTAATAATAATAATAATAATAATAATAATAATAATAATAATAATAATAATAATAATAATAATAATAAAATAATAATAATAATAATAACAATATACTAATTAGGTAAGAGTTACCTCAGGATTTATGGCAGGTAGAATGACAATCTCTCTCAGAGTTCTCTTGGGTAATTCCAGACCCACTGGACACATGAACATATTTCCATCACAATGGAGTCACTAATCCCACACGTGCTTGCTTACCTATGTCTTCAAAGGTCACTGATAACTCACTGGAGAGGAAAACAAACAAACAAACAAAAACAAAAACAAGTACAACAACATCAAGTAATAAGATTCACAACAAAATCTAACAATTTTAAAAAGATATTTACTAAGTCAAGAACTTTTTGACTGAATATAACTTCTGTAATAATAAATAAGTTGTTTGTTTGAGAAACCACTTCTGGAATATGTAAGAGTTATTCTAGGCTGAAAATTTAAGGCAATTGAACGATCCCTCGATAAATGTATTCACTATTCAATTACTGATGATACACTATCACTAACTCAACTCAACACGAATAGAACTATCTTCCTCTACACACTCGACATGATTATATATACATTATGAAATCTCACAAATACTACTGCATTCACTATAGAACTCTGACAAGATCAAAATCATATTTGTATTGTTCTTCTACAATACCGCACTAATAGCAAAGTCTTAGTTAATGACAAATGTGAACCTATTAACTTACTCTTACTTATATCTTTTTTTGCTGTTCTAAGCCTGGGGGAAGTGTATAAATGTTCTATTGTACATGGCCATTCATTTTAAATCATTTTTACCCGCATGCATCGTAAAAATTAAAGCTTGAAAAAAAGAAGGGGAAAAAAAAAAAAAAAAAAAAAAACAAGGAAAAAAAGTCTTACTGTTCAACAACTTCATCCAAGATGGTCTGGCCCAGTCTGGAGTCAATGCCCTTCAGCTTAGAGACAGGATTCTCTGGTTTCTTCTGAGGCTGGTTGGGTGACTCTTTGTTTCTTGGATTTCGTGGATTGTTTGCTGGCTTACTAGCAGGAACCTTACTTGCATTCATCTGACACACAAATAAATAGAGTATAAGGTAAAGGGTTCACTTGAAATAGCAGTAACCCCCGCTCCAAATAATAACAACAACAACAATAATAAATTGAAAAAGGCATATGTCTATTGTTTATTGTTTAACTAAGTAATAGTTAGCTTCAACCATTGCAAAAACAAACAAACAATTCCTCAACAATACAAAGGCTCTTGTACGCTAGATGCAATATTATCAAGATTCATTGGTATGATGAAAATCCAGAGTACGTGGCTTATATAGCGCCATATCTCAGGATGTTAACGAAGTCCACGGACAGAAACATCCCAAGAATATAATATTGTGCTAGGTAAAACTAAATAATATATTTGTTGGAGGCTTCTTCAATTATTTCCTAAGATGTATTCTTTCTCTTTCACAGGCTTTTTTTTTTTTTTTTAACAATACAGAATTAAAAAAGAAAAGAAAAAAGAATTAGCTGTCATCGGTATCGAACCCAGTGCCACTTGCCCTCATGTATGTAACAATATGCACCGCTCTTATTTACAATCACAAAAACACTACATCTTGTGGCCTTATCCAATACAGTAGCAGGGACCTACTAAGCAATGAGTTGTCACCTACTCGATTAGGTTGGGGCTTCTTCTTAGCCATAACTGCCAGAGACTCAGTGGGATTGGAACTGGCAGCTGGTTTTATACTGTTCCCTCTCAAATCTGCTCCACTCACTACATCACCACACAATAAAAACCACAACAACCAACCAACAAAACAGCAACAATACTACCTAGATTACCCTCTACCAACTACTGCAATACACTTACAAAGCTCAGTGACTCGTTCTCTAGCCATCCTTAAGTTCTTCTCCATCTTGGCCTTGATAGGCTCGGCTTTCTCCAAGTCTAAAATATATTTACACATGCTGTGACCCACACTTCCCTCACACTAACTGCCACAGTTAACAATTAAATGAAAATGACAAAAGGAGAACATTTTCTCCTTGTCTTTTTAACCCCTTCCTTCTCCCCACCATGAACACTTGTCGAGCTCGTTTTTTTGTTGTTGTTTTTTTTTTGTTTTCTGCGATTGCACCTTGACTGACCTTCTCGACGAATATTGTAGGCAATTCCTTTCTCCAACTGAGCGACTCCCTTAGAGTAGTAATCAATGGCCATACTTTTGTCTCCTACAATGGAATAACACAAATAAATCATAATACCACCAAAAAAGGAATTGCCCTAGAGCAAGCTACATGTAAATAGGTAAGTGCTAGATAAAGTATTGGTGCATAGAATTTGTGGCATTTTAGGTTTAGCTACATTATAAGGTCTGGTAGAAACATCCTGATGTTTTTGAGGTGTATACGTGTATAATTTCATGTATTACCGAGGTTAGACACCATTAAAATATTGGGTGATAATAAGCTAATGCCTAAATTTATTAGCAAATGTTAACTTTATGCAGACAATTTGAAGATGTAAAAAAATTCAATTTACAAAAATCAGGGCTTCAATGGCCCACGCCATAGCAGAAATGACCCTGACTCTATTAGCTAGAATATAAGAGCACCCTTCTATTTACTACTTCAAATATCTAATGGAAGTTAACTTTGTAATAATAACAACACAAAAAGTTAACAGAAAGAACAACTTAATTTACATCTTCACATGAGCTTAATACCTGTTCAGATCTCTTTATCGAGACTCCACCTACTGGATCAGAGGGCAGGTGCTTTAAAAATATTTATAGCCAGTAATCTCGTATTTTAAAACTAATGAATATCATTATTTCAAATCATACAACAGGGAGGCAGCTTGTGGGATATACTTTGGTACTCTATGAATTTCTATGCTATAGTTCAGATTGGACTATGACTATCGAGATGCCATTGAAACAGCTACTATACATCTTCACTAATCTCTCCCAGCATGCTTGGAGTCCACACGCTTCAAGTATTGTCTTCATCCCCCCTCCCCCACCTCCCCACTTGAAAGAATTCTATCACTGAATCATTAAAGTTTTATCCAACAATTTCACCTAAACAAAATTCTATCTCTTTAGAGCATTGTATCAATAGATACTTGCTTCTTTTCATGTTTGCATCATAAGAATAAAATTTGAATTGCATTCCTAACACAAATGCTGTGTTCAAGTACATGAGCTGACACTTACAATACTACATAAAACAACTTATTGATAATTGCAAATCTTTTGCTGATACCAAGCACACTGCATATTCTAAGGTTTACTTTCTGTACCTGCAAGGGTGCTAACAATTATAGTTCTATTTCACTTACCAGTGCCATCTTCATCTATCTTCAAAGCTTCAGAGAGGAGAGCATAGGCCTTCTTGTGGCACTCTCTCAACACATCATAACCCACTTTACGAGTAGGACTTACTTCAGGGACAGCAGCCATTTTAAAAATCCAATACAACAAAAATACTGCAACGCGACGAAGCCAGCTACATATGAGCCAGTACCAAGGCTAATGCACAATTAGAACTAAGTTCAGTCACCTGACGAGAGTACTAGCAATAGTGCTCATACCATTTACTTCTTCAGTTCATATTTACCCAGCTGGGTTGACATTACTTGCTGTCGTCAGCAAATAATTCTAAATGGAAATCACTCCAAAATAATAATATAGGCCGCTATTTTTGACGACGTTTACCTACAGACGTAAGGCAATGAGAGAAGAGACATTACCACAGTGAATGTTACTGTTGGTACTAAAATAAAAATAATAATTCATAGGAATAATTTTGAAGGGGGAACATGACAAGCACCATTAGAAGGTGTGCCCTCATGCAAAGAAATTTGGTCTGAAAGCAATCATAAGTATACCTTCCCTATTCATGTTTTTATATGACTTAAAGTAAAGCTCATAAATTGCTTGTGATGTAGTTTTTAGGTATATCTTCAATGAACTTCTCACAATTTTTTGGCATGTATAATAGCTCTGTTGCATCTCTTTTATATTACTGCATGGGTACATACCATAATCATAAAATTTATGATTATGTCATGATAGCCACAGCAGACATTCATTATTGGGGGAGGGCTATTATTATTATCGTTCAATTCTTTTTTATTGTCTCAAAGTTATGCGCCCCCCCCCCCCCCCCCCCCATAAACCACTGCTGAACTGGCATCAAATGACAAGGATTGAATTTAGTTGTGTGCGAATGAATACAAACTATAACAAATAATTAAATAAAAATTTCTAGTAAAACCACTTGTGCTATGCACCCTTAAAAGTGCTGTTTGTAATGGTGGAATAAAAAAAAACGATAAAGTGCGGAAACAAATAAAACAACAATTATTGAAAGTGAACTAGTTATGACAGGGGTTGTTGTTGAATTTATCAATAATTTTCTGGATGACTTCCTTATTGGCAAACGTGGATATATCTCCCAGCTGGTCTTCATTAGCTGTATTTGCTGTAATGCTTCGTAACAAACGTCGCATAATCTTCCCAGACCTGGTCATAGGTAACTCTGGTACCACCTAGGACACAGCAGGTAGAGATTCAATGATAAGTTACACTCACTAAGCTGGTTAGATTTACATAACTACTGTATAGTACAAACTTTAATTGAAATATTAAAAACAAAACAAAAACAAAACAAAAAAACTTACAAAAATATGCAGGACAAAGGTACCAAATTTGCTTTGAAACGCTTGTCTGCAGCTCTCCTTCAATGCTTGTGTTAAATCTCTTCCTTCTTGAAAACCCTCCCGTAATGTCACAAATGCCACTAACACATCTTTAGCAAAGCAAAATATAAAAAACAAAAACAAAAAAATTAAACACAATAATGTTTGCTTACCTTCATTGTATTTAACATAGTTAATGACGGCAGTTTCTGAAACTCTGATATCCCTGTTCTGTATAAAGAAACAAACAACTTAAAGGACTTAACATAACTAGCAGAGTTGGATAAACTTAGATTAGACAAGAATAAGACTTGCATGAGTGGGTTATAAAAAGAAATAACGAGAGCAACAAATTAATCAATATAGGAAAAGGGACAACAGATGTTTAATGAGGAAATAGTACAGCCAAAACCATGGAGTAGGAAGCCAGATAGAATTGGTGCGGCCATTATAACCACACCCACTCATCTATTCAAGTAATGAGTTTGATTAATAGAAAGACAATACAGTAGTTTCTTTTCATCAAATGAACCAAAGATTTTTAGCTTATGCTCTGTGTATTCCCTCCATAGATGTCCAGAAATGCCGTAAATTGTCCATCTCATCCCACAGTCCCATGGGACATTCCATGGGATGTCCACCTGTTCCTCTACAGATGCATGTGTGTCCCACTGTCCATCGAATCCCACGGTCCCATGGGACATTCTATGGGATGTCCACATGTCCCTCTTACACGTGGTCCCACTGTTCATCATTTCCACAATCCCATGAAAGTATGGTCATAATGAATACTTAGAGCCTAGCTAGAGCCACGTGCGAAGCACAATTAGTGTTAGATTAGTGGAGCGCCAAAGGCACGACATACTGACAAGCCGACTGAGTGAAGCGAAGGAGGTGTCATGCTAGGTTCCTGCAAGAAAGGATAATTGCTGACAAGGTTAAAAAATAAATACCACTCACAATCAGTACAGAATGTTACACACAATCTATTTCACTGACCAATGGGACCGTAAGACATTCATGTGTCATTGAGAGGGACAGGTGGACATCCCGTGGAATGTCCCATGGTCTCATGGGACCGTGGGATGGGATGGACAGTAGGACACATGCATCTGTAGAGGGACAGGTGGACATTCCATGGAATGTCTCATGGGACCGTGGGATGGGATGGACAGTAGGACACATGCATCTGTAGAGGGACAGGTGGACATTCCATGGAATGTCCCATGGGCTGTGGGATGGGATGGACAATCCCATGTAATCCCATGATTCCATGGGACCGTGGGAAGGGATGGACAATTTACAGCATTTCTGGACAGCCCTCGCGTATTCAAATGCCACTGTAATCACACCTAACAATTCAAAACAAGCCATTTTTTTACTGTATTACAAAGCAAATGATTTTATAAACAATCATAGTTCATATGTCAAATAAATAACATGTTAAAATTATAATTATAGCTGTTATGTAGAGTGTATATTTTTGTACAGCTAATATAGCTACTTGGACATATTAAGAAAACACAATGACAAAAAACACTTAAAAACTGAATTCACCATATGTTCAGGGGTTGTAAATCCCTGAGCTGTAGGTTTGTACGGGATCGAAGGACCAGAGCCCACCATAAGCTACACCCAGCTTCAGCAAGTTGATGCCCCGCAGCTAGTGTGTGGCAAGCAACCGGATACTATGCCGGCATGGTAGGACTCAACCACAGCAACAAGCCACTAGCAGGTAACGAGGTCTGCATTCACTGAGCTTGACTTATGATAGACTAATTTTCCCAAGACAACTTACAGTGCATATATGGGATGACATGGTACAGTTTGTGGTGGTTCTGGATAGATCATGAATATGAATATGATTAGCCGATTGAGTTGATGTAGCACATGTTAGTTTATTGTTAGCTAAAGACTTCTCCTTGTTCAGGTAGCTAGACCTGAACACCATAATTAGCTAGAGCTTGCCTTTTGTGGCAGCCATAGCTTTATTTTCTTCCAAGTATGTGTGCCAAATAACTAAATGGGAAAACTCCTAGTAAAAAAAAAAAAAAAAAAAAAAAAAAAAAAAAAAAAAAAGGCCATTTTGCAAAACCAACAGTGCAAAGACCTCTGAACTACATTTGTTTTTCCAGATGATTGCTTTGGAATAGTAAACAAAGGACCAAGCTGGTTCAGAGTTTCCTAAAAATCTTAATTGGGAAGACTCCTAGTCTATATTAGCTATTTAATCTTGGCACAAGTCATTTCGACCGCTCGATTTCAACCGCCCAAGTATGACAACGACCACCACGAGATAAAAAATCAGGTAAAGAGTAGAAAAATTAATTGACACGCCACCTTTTTGTTAAAATATTGGCCTGAAAACAGGTGAAAAAAAACCAACAACAACAAACAACAAAGAAAAACAGAGTGATTGAAAGATTTCAAAATGGGGTGAAAATATGACTTACTAGAACATTCTCAATTTCTGCTGAGCCGAGTTCTTGGCCGTTTATTTCTATGACATCTTCCATTCTACCAGTAATTCTGTAGTCTCCTTCACCATCACGTCTGGCACCATCACTCGTAGAATAAGCACCTTTAATTAATGACAGCATGGAATGTGAACGAGACATTAAAACAATAAACTTAGTGATATGAAAACAACAACTACAACTGGTTATCCAATAGATATCAAATCTCCTCACCAAGATTAGCTGTGTAATAGAGCTCAAGAAACTGATCATGGTTTTTCCATATTGTTCTAGCCTGGCCTGGCCAAGGTTTAGTAATGCACAATTGACCAGACACATCATTCCCCGTCTGAACTCCTTCATACTACACAGGAAAGGTAATATAAGAAACGCTAACAACACCACAAAACAAAAGATCATCAAACAACAGCAACATTAAAACTCAATACTTCTCCCAACTCTTCCATTTGTATATACAATAAACAAATTAATAAAAGTTATTTCATGTCACTATCACCTATACTGCACTTAACTAATCCTAACCTTTTTGACCAACTCAGGATAGATACCCCAAAATGGCCGCATGGGAAAGCCAGGTTTTGGGACATCATGATTGGGAGATGGACGTGGAGAAATAATTACACCACCAGTCTCTACAGCCAAAGATACATTGGTTTGTATAGTTGTAAAAGTAGAGCAGTGGAAATAGATGGCGAAATACTAATCTGTTTGTTTCATATTGTTGTGATATAATTATCTGCATGTATGTATCTTAAAGTTACCTGATGGTAGTCATGAATGTGTGACAGGCACAGGGAGTCACAAATTCGTGACACTACCCACATATTAATGGAACACGTTGTCGTAAATTCGTGACTAGCCCATTTTGCTCTATGCAGTAGTGCTCGGAACTCTATAAGTGTGTACAGTGGTCCCTCTCTTGAGAGACCACCCTACGGTTACAGATTAAGTGGTCTTTCAAGAGGAGTGGTCTTTTGTCAGGGGGGGGGGGGGGGGGGCAGAAAATTCTTTTCTTAGTCATGCCAGAGAAGTATTGTACCATTAATTACCAATTTTTTATATTATTTAAGAATTCATCTGGTTATCAAACAATTAACAGAAAATCAGTATATTCCACAATTCATCTGGTTAACATTAACAATTGACAGAAAATCAGTATTAACTATTGAAAATTGCAATGGATGTAAATAATTAGTAAGTTTAATTTGCTTCATGTTTCTAGTATCACATATCATTCGTGCAACAATGTCTTCGCTTTCAAGCAGCTCAGAATTTTCTTGTCCAAGGGCAAAGTCTTGAAGGTCACTTAAATGTGCCATGGCTTTTTTGATAATTTATGTGAATGAAATTATTAATAATGAATGATTTTAAAGTCATTTGCTTTAAACTTGCATTTCTCTTGATGACAGCTAAATCTCTTATCTGCTTCAACAGTAGTGCTGATGTGGGAGTACTCTCCTGCTGTCACTAGCTTAGTGCAAGAAACAGAGTGATGAATTAGATGACCCCTGGTGGATACAGTTATTCTGGCCTTTGGCTAGTTATGAAGCAGACCTAAAAGTTCTTCCATTTTTTACCACAGCAAGCATTTGTCAAGCATATCATATATAATAGCCTATAATTCAGTTAAAGTTGCTGCTCTAGCGCGACCAATTATAGCGCCGCGTAAGGGCTAGGGCTAGGGCTCTAGGGGACCAATCAGAAGAATTCTTTGATAAGAACTGCGGGATGGCTCATAAAGACAGCAGTTGGACTGCTACAATTGAAGCCCCATATGCGAGGGGGTCGAGGGGGTCTCTGTACTTGCGTTTGGGCTAGGGCTAGGCTTTGTTAGAAATATTGCTGATGTCAGCAAATGGTCTACACTGGTAGGTTGGTCACGTTAGCGGTTGCATCATTGAAAAGCGACTGTGTTCTTTTCTCCCACTTGTATGTGGCGTGTCAAACTAGAGATGGAGATCTCGATACATTTTTCACGTATGAGAACCAGGCAGCTCCACCATCACTTTCTGTTGGAGGGGGACTTCGTCTTGGAACAAAGGCTGACCTTCTTCAGTGTCTTGCATTGGAGGAAATACACTCTGTAGAACGTTGGTCACGTTAACGGGGTGGTCTCTGGACAGAGGTGAGAAAGACTGCAGATGCTGTCGGTGCAGGTAAAACTGGTCTTATAAATGGAGTGGTCGTTGGTCAGAGGGGTCTCTCAAGAGAGGGACCACTGTATTAACAAATATAACAATATTATGAGAATGCCATAGATAAGAATTGACTGAAGGAAGTCTAATTTTTACTTCACCAGGAAAAATAAATAAACAAATAACAGCTACAAACTGTCACAATAGAGTGGTGAGATATACAGTATAGCAATAGAGTGGTGAGATATACAGTATAGTAATAGAGTGGTGAGATACTACATTGGCCAGATCAGTTGTAGCTTCAATAAATATCTCGAGCAAACTAAACCGGTCTAAAAATTCATGCTAACTTTTTACCTAGACTCATGCTAGAAACAATCTACCAACGAATTACAATCGTGCCTTTTGTGATAAAAGCATGAAACTTGGTACATACGTTCTAGACATAGAAATATTTTGAGTCAAGGAGCCTTTTTTTTCCTTCCCAATTTGACCTTTAGATGTTATTTTTTCCATACATGGAAATTGGGAGTTTTATCACCAAATAAAATAACATATGACGGACTGTAACTAAGTTTGCTATGATGGCAGCACATGCCCTTAAGATGCCACACCCAATTTATGGACGTGGGTGTGCCAACTAGTGCACCAAATCTCTATGCTCCAGGAGTCGCTTCCTTTGGAACTTCATTTTCAACTTATGGCTCCTCCTAATCTGTTGAAAAATAGTTCTGAATTTCTGCGCTAAAGAACGACATAGACACTAACTTTAAACTACTCGAACTGTTAGTTTTAGAGCTGCACGTATGCACACTTACCTGTACTATTTCATTTAGCTACCGTGGTATTTCTCTTAGTTACATACATGCTATTTCACTTTCCATACGTGATTTCAATGGAGTAGCAATCCCCCCATACATTTTTGAATTTAAATACTATCTGAAGTAATAATAATATTTTTACATTTGAAAAAGTGAAGTATATTTCACATACTATTATACCAAATAATTATTGATCTCACAAGTGTTTAAAGTGATCACCTGAGACATGTTTCTATATTCTTTAGTCTTGAAATTACAGAATTAAATGTTAAACTTAAATTGTCCGGTACAGTAGTTGTTGAGTGACAGACTGACTGACATAGAAAGTGAGTATGATAATCCTCTCACATCTGTACAATTAAACCAGACAAGCCTTGACCAGGCCTTTAAAATGCCAGATTTTTTTTGTATGACTTCAATTTCCAGAAATAGCTAGTCATTTTTTGGTTGTATGGCAAAAATCACATGAGCAAATAATTTCTTTCTGTCAGCCGTAGTTTTGCTTTATGCCAAATTACCGAGAGCTGAGGAATTGGAGTTTCATGTTGAAACTATAGTTAGTGTCCCTTCCATCCTTAGCTTCTCTTGTGAAGGCAGCAGTTACATCTACTATTTTCATTGCACGAGCTATATTGGTATCTGATTAGGCATATGCTAATGTATTGTTCTTATAGTCTGAGAAATTATTTTGTATAATGCTGCAGTCAATGATCTATTGACACATTTTTCGGGCAGTATACACATTCAGTGGCTACATAGTCGCTTTATGAATATTCATTAGTTTTTAAAACGCCAATTATTGTATCATTCAGGTCTTATTTTCTGCTGTAATTCACAAGAAAATAAAGATTATTATAAAAATGAAATGACGGAACCGCGGGAAATTGCCCACGTATCAGCTGTAGAAGCCATGTGGGGTACTCATGTAGTGAATCAGGGAATAGGAAACAAGAAGAATCAGAAATAAGAAATATAGTATGCACAAAAAAGCTGGAGAGCATATGTAAAGAAGAAGCTTCCATCAAGAAGTCTATTGAGACAAAAATTCAACTGGGAAGCACTGGTGAAACTAGCTCCCCTGGTATTGTGATGCAGGGAAGCAGAGTAATCAATATAGAGAACATGAAGGAGTATACAGAAAAAGTGGCCAGACATGCTGCAAGTTGTGATGGGTCAATTAACCTAACAAGTGAGAGTCGAAATGGTCTGGCGTCTGTGTTCACAGGAGAGTGTTCCACTTGTGGGCACTCTGTCACGCTGGAGACATCTAAGAAAGTCAAAGGTCCAAAAGGTTACAACAGGTCAGTAAAAAAATCTAGCTGAAGAACAAAATGTATTTTGTATCACTAAAATGGTGTTTATAATAATTTACAGTTACTATACTAGTGATGTGCTTGAGCACAAATGGCGAGCAAGCCTTAAACGTTTTCTTTGTGATATTCTTTAGCTAAGTAGTGGCTGTAAAGCAAAATGCTTTGACACAACTGGACATACACCTACACGAGACTTACCTTCGCGGTTAGTCTAGTGGACAATGCATTTTCAAGTAAATACTGTTGCGTACGGCTTATAACCATGACAAAGAACCAGAGGATTCTGTTTAGTGAAGTTTGAGACAGCGTCAACCACAGAACTAACACAAAAATGTGGGGGTCAAAGTACAAAAATGCCTTACGTATGTCCAAACATATATATAAACAAATATCCCTGATTTTCAATTGAGTTACCCCTGATAGTGTCTCGCTCGCTCGCCAATTATTATAATAACAGCAAATTTTCTCGTTCTAACAGCCAATATTATGTTTAAACTTAACCTGACATTTCGACTTCTTGCTGAAGTCCTCTTCAGGGGACTAAGTGGAAACGCCGGGTTAAAGTTTTAACATATATTGGCTGTTAGAACGAGAAAATTTGTTATCTTGCTGTTTATGCTGTTGTTTATTATATCATCACAGAGAGTTCGACCTTGGTAGGTATCTGAAGAGGACTTTGGCAAGAAGTCGAAACGTCGGTGGTCCAGCCCCACAAGCAGGTCTGGACATGGAATAGTACCAGTTCATTCTCCAAACATTATTCATATCGAACATTTATTTAGTTATGCGCATGTCAAGTTTTCCGTTTTTTGTTCGTGCGTGTGCATTATTGTAGTTACCCGTTGTTGTTACCGTTACCTTTTAGTTGTTTTACTGTCGTTCATTCTAAAAAATTATCTTTCACAACTCTAATATTATATCATCACTTGATCGTCTATTAGCTATTCCCGTCGTTATCACCTTAATCGGATAGTTTAGGTAGTTCCAATTATCCCCAGCGCAGTTGGCTCTACCAGTCCGGTTAAGTTTTAATTAACATATTGGCTGTTATAACGAGAAATATTTGCTATTATAATGATTATTTCAGCCGAGAATGACTGAATCACGTATTAAGTTTCATGCTTTTAACATTAAGTGCACAATTTCTTTCAATAATTGCACAAATCTGTTCTACTAATAGTGCATTCTCAAGTGGTACGCGTGACCCAAACACTATCCATCCACTCTCACCTGTCTGCAGGTAGGTGTCCACTACAGTACATCTCTTACTTCCCACCACATCATTGTACCAGAGCCACGTCGCCTCATCCAATGGCTCTCCAACTATAATAATGTCACAAACATTACTTACAGAAGTAAAATATTTAAAAGACAAAAATCATGATGCTTAATTATAGTGTAGGTCTTCAACTATCCCTTGATGCATACGTCGGTATCTATAAGCTTTCTCAAGATCTAGTAAGTAGCATCTTTTATAAATATTTATACCACATCTTTATGGATACTTACTAGTTTATTATCTTCCTTTGCAGAACGCTGAGCATAACTCAAGTACTCAGTGGCCAGACCTCTATTATTGGCCACTCCCTTCAATTATCAACCACCCATTGAGCTCATATACTACATCTATTGGACACTCGGCAATAATCGTCTCATAACTCATTTCTAATAAGAATTGCATACCACTGTAATCTATCTATATGAAAACCCTTTACCACATGGTTTCAATAAATTCTATGTCACAATTTTTTTTTGTAATAAACTTTTAAAACGCAAGGGCATAATTCGTGGTTATTACCAATTATAAAGATATCTTCATAATGTTATTTTTAGGTACCTCACCCGTGAGCTGAGTTCATGTGTATCTTGTTTTATATGCAAAACAGAGTCTAATACATGTTGCCACATAGGAAATGCATTAAAGTAAACAGGATGTGACTTAAGGCAATATCACCTGTGTTCAGAAATATCACGTTGGGTTATCATGTCCCCCCATAGTAGAGCAGGTTAACTACAAAATTGAAAAAAAGCATGAAACTTCTAACACAGCTAGTACATACCATAAGGATTAATTTTAATTTGAGATGTGGAGGGAAGTTGGATTTGACCTCTGGAGTCCGGGAGAGGTCAAATTCAAAATGGCCGCCATCTATCCTTTCTATTCTTCAAGCGTGCTTATTTTTGGTTGGTAAAGAACATCATTTACTACCAAATTGGGGGTGCTTGTTCACTTGGAAATACTTTTAAGATCACCAAAACTACCTTTAGACCAAGTTTAAGTTCAAAAATGACCAAAAAATAAATAAATAAATAAAATCAAGTGAGTGTTTTTTCCCTGTGCTATTGACCTATTCAGACCCTACGTGTGCTTGCTAGTACGGGCAGAACTAGCAATTGTGCTATCATGCCAATGTGCTCACTTAGTGCAGGCACAACTATTGCGCAATTCATACCCTCATGTGCTTGCTAGTGCACCAGTGATTTGTACATTCACAATTTGCCATTTTTGTGCCAGTACCAGTCTTCTTAATTTCACAGGCTAAGACTTCCAGCTCAGGTCAGTCATAGAATAGAGCGCTCAAGTGCTGGTGGTAATAGTGTCTGTCTGCATTTCAGCTTAGCTACTGGTGATTATATAGCAACCATGTCCACTCTGATGGACTTTACCTAGCCTTCTACATCCAAGCGGCCAAAACCACCCTCAAGCACTAACTGGGAAGTTTGTGCTCTCTTCCAAGTATCTACAGGTGAACCTTTGCAGTGTCCATTCAGATCAACAAAGCAGTCTGTTGGTAGTGGGTATGCATCTTTGGCTGAAGACCTCCTTCAAATTCAGACTCTTAATCACATGCCAAGAAACATCAATCTGGAGCGATTGGATGATGAAGATGGTATAGAATCCACTCTGAAGGCACACAGGGCAGGGTAGCATAAGAAATGTCGGCTACAGTTCAACAAAAAGGCATTTCATGAGCAAAAGCAGAGAGAACTTGCTGAAGAACAACAGCAAAGTACTCCTACACCTATGCCAACCCAATCTGCTCACAAGCATCCACAGACCACAGAACTTACTTGCTTCTTTTGTGATGAGCCTGCTGGTTCTGCAGGCTTACACAAAGCATCAACCTACAATATTGATGCTAATGTGCGGAAATGTGCCCTTGAAGTCGAGGACACTGCTGTCTTGACCAAGCTTGCAGCAGGAGACATGATTGCCATTGATACCGTGTACCATCACAAGTGCCTTTGTTCGCTATACAATAGAGCTAGGCAGGCTACATCCAAAAATGATGATGAAGGCTAGTCTTGTTTGCATGGCATTGCCTTTGCTGAGCTGGTGGCCTTCTTAGAGGATGTGAGAAGCAATGAAGATAGTGCTCCTATCTTCAAACTGACAGATATTGCTCAGCTGTACAAGGTCAGACTGGAGCAGCTTGGTCTAACTGTAGAGAAGTGAATTCACACGACCAGGCTGAAAAAGAGACTTCTTTCAGCACTCCCTGATCTCCGAGCACAATCACAGGGAAGAGACATTCTTTTGAGTTTTGAAAATGACATTGGACCAGCCCTCGTGGTGGCCAGTTGTCATGATGATGATGCTATTCACCTGCTGACTCATGTTTGTCCCACCTTGCCCCATGCTCACAAGAGGAGGCTGACACTCGGCTACTTCTACATGTGGCAGATGCTGTGCAAAAGGGGTGTAGGAAGGTAACTATACATACTGTTGATACTGATGTGGTGGTACTGGCTGTTGCTTCTTTCAGCAAGATATCCCTTGATGAGCTGTGAGTTGCTTTTGGTGTCAAGTCAAACTTTCAACACATAGCTATTCATGAAATGGTTGCCACAATGACTCCAGCACAGTGTCTGACACTCCCAGTTTTCCATGCCTTTACTGGGTGTGACACTGTGTCCTCTTTTGGTGGCAGAGGAAAGAAGACCGCATGGGCTACTTGAAAGTCTTTCGCAGAAGTGACCACTGCTTTCTAGGGCTGGACGGTATTGGCAAATATAGTACCACTATATATATTTTTTTAATTATAGCAATATTACTAAATACCTACTATTTCTGATAATGAGTTGAGTCATTTATAGATGATTTGAATACATAATGTGAATGACAAAAATTTAATTAGTAATGAGTAAAAGTTTAATACTATTTTAAGTTGTTGAGTGAAATCAGTTGAGTCGTTTATAGATGATTTGAATGTGTATGACATAATAAATTAAATTAATGAGTGAAGTTTATACTATTTTTAAGTTTTTGAGTGAATATTAATGTTATTTTAAGTTTTTGTTCAAGATGGTCAACATATCCACCTTGAAAGGATTCATGCTGGCACGTAAGGGAGTAACAATGTTCCCTGAGCAACTGAATACTCTTTCTGAAGGAGAGCTAGTAGCACACACACACAGATACTTTTTAGCCCTACCAGAAAGGATAGGTAGCTTGAGACTAGCCCCTTTCCACCACAATAGAGGATCTTCTTCAAAATCCAGCTTGGGAGCCTGTAAATAATCCTCAATTTCCTTTCTGCACTGATCGCCTGCTGATAGAGCAGCAGTAGAACTTGGTACTGGCTGATTTTCATGTTTTTAAAAAAATGATCCCAGACTTTTCTTTCGCTTTGCTGGAGGTGGCTCAGTTGAGCTACAGCTCGGTTCACTGGGTTGTGCAGTAGCAGGTGGAACTGCAATAATTTCTAAAACTATTCTTTCTTTCATGTCCTCTAGGTCAGATTCACTAAACGATTTTGATTTGAACCGAGGATCAAAGAATGTAGCCAACTGCAAGATTTTATGAATCTCATTGGAAGCCGGGTAACGATTTCGAAGGTCTGTTATAACACGAATTTTTAAATCTTTGGTTAATTGTGTGTCATCGTCTTTCTCCTTTAGAATGCTAGATTCTATTAACTGGAGCATTGGTAGAACCGCAGAGACAGTCACGTATGTTTCACCAGACAGGATATCAGTTAGGGATGACAGAGGAGAGAGAGCACTGTTGATTGACTGAAGTACTTCCATATCCTGCCAAGAGGGAACCAAGTGCTAACTTTGCGGTCAGCACTTAAAACTGCACGCACTGCACTTTCTTGTTCTAATATACGCTTCACCATTTTGAGTAAAGATCCCCATCTAGTAGGAGAATCCTGCAACAAAATTTTAATGATAATTATAATTATATTTAATTATATCATTATGCCACAAATATTTATAAATATATTATTACATCATTATTGAAGTCCTAATTTATGCATAAACCTTACTGAAACTAGAGAGCGATCTGGTATTTCCAGGTTCAGTAGAGATTTTGATAGCTCCCGCTTCCGCTTCCAACTCGTATGAAAAGCACTGACTATCTTACGAGCCAGTCCAAGAGCCCTAGTAACCCTTGGGTCATGGTGAAACGATTTCGTGATTGCCAAATGCAAGTTGTGACCAAAACAAGATAGCCTGGGCCACTTCAAATCCTTTGCAGCCTTGACAATGTTGCTACCACTGTCTGTAGTAATGCAAACTTGTTTATCTGCAGTAAGCAACCATGATTCCAGCGTTGCTGTCAATGAACTTGCAAGAATCTCACTTGTATGATCTTCGGGCAGGTAGTGAGTCTGAAGGCACTTACTCTGAAGCTGCCATTGGCTGTCAATATAATGGACCGTGTAGCTGATATAAGGCTTCAATCCAACACTAGACCAAAGATCTGTAGTTCCTGAAAAGTATGCAACACTGGACACTTCCTGTTGCACTTTCATTCTCTCAGAAGCGTACAAGCTAGGGATGGCAGTACCTGAAAAATACTTCCTGCTTGGAAGTGAATATCTGGCATCAAAAGTTTTAAGCATCTGACGAAAACCAGGCTTCTCCACTGAATACATAGGTAGGCCATCCTTAGCTAGACAATAAGTAACTGAATCAGTCAACTACTTCCACTTCTTACCTCCTCTTTCATAAGACTTAGCTGTTTCCACTATTGTAGAAAGTGTTGGCTGATCTGCTGCTGGCTTGACTGGTTCTGCACGTTGCTTCCCTTTTCTCATAGCTGCAGTAACTTCAGCATGCTGCTTATGGTGGTGGATTCTAAGGTGAGTTAAAAGATTGGAAGCATTTCCATGCTTAGCTGCAACAACTTTTCTGCATAAACGGCAGATTCCTGTACCATCATCGATAGCTTCACCGCTGCTCCCTTTCTTCACTCTAAAATACTGCCAAAAAAGGCTTTTAGTGCCGGGCTTGCTCATGAGGTCGGCCATAGTTCAACAAAATAGCAGAGCGATGAAAAGCAGCTGCAGCGTGTGTGGTGCACGCGCGTTTACGGGGGATTTTTACCGGGTAAATAATCGCGCGTTAAGGGATTTTTCAATAGGTAAAGGATCGCGTGTATAGACGGTATTTTCTAGTCTAAATATATACCGTACGGTTTCGCTCGCGTTACGCGGTATTAATTAAATACCGGTATACCGCCCAGCTTTACTGCTTTCAACGAACTTTTATTCATGCCAACTGAGGTCAGTGAAGGATCAATATTGCTTTTGGAAAGATTTGTAGTGCTAATGTATGATTGAACCAGTGAGAGCATGAGAGTGAATGATGCCAGAAAACAGCTCTTCTCACGGAAGTCTAGAACTCTGGACAACATTCCTGCAATCCAGGCAGCTCTGAAACAGCACATTAAATGGACATGCTACCAGGCCAACTGTTGGAACCAAGCATTGTTCATGGATCCAGAGATGCCAGAGTCATCAGACTGGGGCTGGATAAAGGAAACAACTGGATGTACTATCAGGTTATACATGTGTTTTTTTTTGCACTAGAAACTCGTTACTATGTATGCACGCATGAGCAGTACAAAATATATTTATTATTTACTGTATACTGCATAATGTCACTCTTTCTGATTGGCCGTATTTAGCTGGCACTTGTGTAAATACTAAACCAACAGACTCGTGATATTCTCCTGTATCAAATGAATAATATACAGTACTGGTCAAAAGTATTACCATTAAAATCAGACAAAAATCAGTGTTTGTACCAATATAATTTTGTAATGCTGGTTTAACACGAATTAATATGTTAAAACTAGTATTTGTGTGGTGTTTAAGCTTATAAAACTCTGTACGCTTAGATGATAGATACCCAAATATGTCTAATTGCTGAGGAAAAAGCCTAATCCTTTTGCAGTTGCTAAGGAATTTTAAGGCATATTGAGTGATTTATTTTGCAGTCTATATAGTGTGCAGTGATCTCCATTTAGATATAGTGAAGCAGCTGGTAGGTGCGGTAACTAATTTGAATTCAACTGAAAAAAAGAGCTTCTGTAGTCTGCAGTATGGAGAACAATTCTGGTCGGGCTATAGCTAAAAAAAAAAAATCCTTTGTGGGGTCCAAAAAATATTAAGGATGCATAAAGAAAATGGATTTGCAGTGGCCGCTCCGCCGGTCTGGTTGGTGCAGCTATGGCCAGACCACTTTTTTTATTCTCCAAAGGTGAGCACGTGCTCCTCCCGCATAAAATTATTTTACCTAACTGTTTGAACTCGCTCACGCTTATTATTGCACATTTTATAGACTGTTTGTAGCTGTATTCTGGTGTGACTATCTTCAGTTTTCCGACGGAGCTTGCAATACTGTGTTAGGGCGAAGTCCAAATCAACTAAAGCGGTACAGTTTTCCGCGGAGAAGCTTTGGCATTAAGAGTAGCTTATTGTAGCATCCTATCGAGCTGGTTTGCTAGTTGGAAATAGCATCGCTATCGAAGCTGAACACTTTAAATCATGCCCGAGAGCAAAGAGTAGAGACTATTTTCAGTAATTATGGGAAGTTTTGCAAGTTTTCACTGCTAATAGCTATTAATAATTTTTGCTGATAGTAATTGCACCACCATAATTACACTTTTGTTTAGCCATCTATAGGGTCTTCCAACTGAAAAGATCCCACTATTGCTTTTTGAATGCATAAACAAGAGTACTTGATGCTGTTTACAGTGGTTTGGTATGACACACACCTCTCTATATAAATGCCGGAGCAGCCCCTGATCTGTGAGGGATAGGCCAAGATCGGGTCATCCACTGTCTAACGAAGGCCGACATAGTCATCATTTAGCACCCCCAACTCCCATAGCTTATCGAGATGGCTATGCTAACTTTCTGTCACCATTTGTCCTCATATTGCTGCCAAATTGTATCTCATCTTGCATATTTTCCAGGACCTTTCACTTTAGAGGATAATTCGAGAGTGATTGTGTGCATGCACTATAAAAACTGCCCAGAAATAATAGAGGCCAACCCAAGTCTCATTATACTATTTAAAATAATCGAACAATCACAGCTAGATGAATGCTGGTTAACTCAGATGTGTACTGCTGCAGTTTGTCAAAAATTAGCAACTCAATGTCACACAATCTTGGGCCTGTGCTACCCCTCCTTACCTGCAGACTGCTGTATGGAACTGTGCACTAGTTTAGCATGTGTGGCTTCCTTTCCTGAACACAAGCCTGCCTGCCAGAGTGTTTCTGTAGTGCCAGCTTAAACTTGCTTACCATCTCCCATTGCCATCACCACAAGTAGCTTAGGGGAAACCAACAGAACCAGAGTTGGGTGGTTATGAGTATTCAGTTAGAAGCTGGTGGTTCATGAAGTGTCATACTTCTGTGTCATCCCCCCCCCCCACCCCAAATTCCTAGTAAGATTATAAGATTATAAGATCCCTCCCGTCCCCCCCCCCCCCCTCAATAGCTACACTTTGAAGTTATTTTTTGACTAAAACAAACATTAGAAATCAAAGAATGCGTGAAGAGGAAATTCCTATTCTCGGGTCCTGCTAATCTTTATGCTTTTCAGCCTTCTATGTCAGTTTTAGTACGCTACCACTAATCAAAGTCTATACTATACCTACCACAGCTCCATATACAGTCATTTTACAATAACCAATACTAAACTAGCAAACTCTCCATTACTCAGAGTAAAGCACACTTTTTCTTCGCTGCCTGAAGGAGGGACCTTGCCAAATAGCTTTATTACTGATTTTTTAGGAAATTTTTTTATCAGGACCTTCCCTAGACTCTAATAAACAAGAACTTTAGAATTTAAGGTCTGGGGGGGACTCATTAAAATTTATGAGCCAAACACTATACCCTAACCGTAAATATTAAATTACGTCTTTGGCTGCATAATTAATCAATAAAAATCATAAAACCAGACGTATATAGCTATGTGTAACCGCTTATGGTTTCAGCACTTTGTGGGGTATGGAGAAAGAGCCCATTCACTCAAAAATGTTTTCCTGCGCCTATGCAAACCATATTCGTCTCCACCCAAGCCCAGCCACACCTCCAACTCAAAACCAAACCCCATCCACTATAATTAATCATCAAGCCACACCTACCACATCCCAACACCTTGAGTGAGGACCTGTCATATTTTGTCACGCAGTCATCTCCATAGCGCAGAAGTTTACGAATGGTAGTACAAGCAGCGTAGAAGTGAGTTATCTTCAGACGTGCCACCATCTCCCAATAGCGACCTGTGTTCACACATCAATATTTAAAATTAGAACAAATAATTTTTTGGAATGTTTTCTTAATTGGTCTACAGGCACAGTTGTGTGAAAGTTAAGATATCTAAATTTCATACACATGTTTATTAAGGGTGGCCGCACATAGCAATGCGCACCACCCATAGATCTGGACATTAATTTATTCCCCGCCAATACCCCACCATTCGATAATATGCGAGCAGGAAAATCGTGCAATAGCAGCAGGAGCGAAGACTTCCCAAGCTGCGCAGATCTAAGACCTTCACCTCTGGCTATCTCCAAGAAACTGCCCTCTCTTCTGACTCTCTTTGTTGCAATGAAGTTTGCTTACACTTGATATAAATGGGCTCTATTTAGAACCAACACACACAAACTAAAAAAAATTGCTCGCATTAGTATGATAAATGGGGGCGGGGTTATTTCATAAGAATTACGAGTGAAATAGAAGTTTGAAATAAAAAAAAAAAAAGCGAATAAATCATAAAGTAATATTGAAATGGAAAAGAACTCGTTGTTTTGCAGTAGAGTATCGGCTCGGCTAGTAGTGTACTAAATTGCGGAGCTCTAACTTAACGCACCACTCTAAAAAAAGTGCTACAAAGTTTTAGAACTGGGCCCGATATTTCGCTCTAAAATTAATTAGCGGCACCTTCAGCAGGTACTTTGTCCTTGTGTTGTAGTGGAGAAGCCTCTGTAAGTATATTAATAGTAGTAATCGTGCATAGCAACCATCAACAACAACAACAAATTGCGTGGGCGGTGTGTAGCCACCGTTAATGTTCATAATGCATAGTCAGTCAAAAATATATCAGCTGGATTGGCTATTTTACTTGCATTCCACTTAGCACTGGACTGCATTCTAATGGCACTGTACGTTTAAAATTAACATCTAGCACTGCCAGTTTGGCTAATCAAGCATGCTGAGTTGGTCAAGTCTCAACAATGCCTGGTGCAAGTTCTTATTCTCCTGATGGCCATGGAAATCCTCAAGACAAGGATTCTTGAAGGTGAACACTGTGTAAGAAGTGAGTTTTATATAGCAAGATGAAGCAACGCCAGCGACTTCCTCAGTCGCTTGCTCACTCACCACCCAACTAAATTCAGTAAGGTCGAACAAAAAGAAAGCTTACTCAAGAGAGTAGAGCTCATCTTCAAGTATAGCTTCACAGCAGTCTCTTGTCAATGTCCCAAGCAGTATAACTGCAGCGAAAAAAAATTTATAAAAAAATTTATTGCAGCTTTGATATTTTTTCTTGAATATTTCCGCATCACGCGAGCGTTCTGTATTCTCCCATATTGTACGCTTGTTATTGAACGGTCCAAGTAGCACGCGCGTAGCGAGTAAAATCAATGAAAATTGTATTGTAACCGGTTGAGAAAAATTTCAAAGAAGCAATAAATCACTTATCACACTCGTCGTACAATATGGGAATGATATTTTACTCTCACGCCATATTTTCACTCGCCTTCGGCTCGTAAAAATATTTTGCGTGCTCATAAAATATTTTCCCATATTGTACTCAGACTCGTGCTATAAGTACAGTAGAACCTCTCTTATCCGGGCACCTTGGTTTCAAGGGCTGCCCATATCTCAGATTTGCCCATATCTCAGAATTGCATTCAAAATAGTGCTGCCTGCTGAACTGCCCATCTAAAAGCAGCTGTCAAATTTGCTAGTTGGGATACTTTACCTAACCACAAGGTACCGTAACTTGGGAGTCCGGATAAGGGAGGTTCTACTGTATTATATATAGCATATTTACTTAATATAATATACTATATCTATATTGCTGATATAGCCCAGCTTTAGTTCTGTACTTTATAAAGTTCCAGTATACCCAATTTGGCAGCATAAGATAGTTCTATTAGCTTTCAATTTATATAATGGCAAAGTAAGAAGTATTTAAGCTGGAAAATTTGCAAGTCTTAATTGAGTTCCTGGAAATTTGATAGAACGTAGCTAAATGGTCATATTTTAACATATGAAAATTACACAAAAAATAACCATTTTTATGCTAAAGCTTGTTCTTATGACCTCATTACAAAATAGAGTGGTAGAGAAAGCATTTGCTCACCAGGATCGGGGTAGGTGGGGTGACTCTCAAAGAGCACAGTGGTTCCTCCATTACAGAGAGGCCCATACACCACGTAGGAGTGGCCAGTGATCCAGCCGATGTCCGATACACAAGCAAATATGTCACCATTCTCAGGATGATAGTCAAATACATACTGCAGAGAGAAACAGAAAACATCATACTGCCATTGGCATTTAATGATTGGTGAAGCACTGCCCCTATTAGGAGGTAGGGGGTTAGTGCTTTCCCATGGGATAGATACTGTAGATACTATTATTTAGTCCTTATCAAAGCAAAGCTTTCTGCATGCGCTAAATTTTCAATCACTAACTTAACTGTGTGCGACCCATCCCTTACCACTTGGGTCACATGTACTGAATAACTAAGCCCCCTGAAGGACTCATGTTCAATGATAAATTTGCATTGATTTGGAGACTGCAGTAATTTACTGATAAATCCAAGTACAGCACTAGCTCTCACCTGCTGAGTGAGGGAGGCGTAGAGCAGGTAGCCGGCCTGTGTGTGTACGATGCCTTTAGGCTTGCCAGTACTGCCTGAAGTGTACAATATAAACAGCTCATCCTCACTGTCTAGCTCCTCTGGAGGGCAAACAGGACTCTCCTTTGCCATAGCCTGGAGAAAAAGAGTGTGTGCGTGATGAAACTAGCTATATTAAGCCAAACTATGCCTTAGAAAAACAAACTATCTTTCAAGATACGGAAGTCACCAATAATATAAACTACTACCAAGTATCCCGCCACTCCATGGTGCTTGATGTACTAATTTTTGCAATTTAAGAATGTAGAAGCATAAGACCCCTTTCTTCCTGAGCCATCTCGGGCTTTCTTATTCCTCTCAACTCATGGATTCCCTTCTCCTCCTTTGTCTAACTCTCCTCTCCTCAGTATCTCTGTCCTCTCTGTGTATTTTCTTTCACTTCTTCATTGAAGTAGTTATATCAGTTAGCCTTTTCTCACCAGCTTCTATTTTTCTTGACCCTTGTGTGTTCTGTCTTGGTACTAATGTGAACACGTTTTCTCAACTGAGTTCAGACACTGAATTATTTATTCATGGTTACAATACAGACACCCTACAGCGGGTAATAGACAGGACAAGACCTAGGGGAAGAAAAAAAGCAGATATAATATGTGACCAGTTATGAGAAAACCCCACCATTGTGACAATTGTTGTTGTTGTTTATTAATCTATTTTATGCAGTAATCTGGTAGTTCTAACCAGGCAGAGGTGTTTACCGTTTGTTCTTTAGGTTGGAGCAAAAAAACTACGCAATTAGCTCTATTACAAAAATTAAAATCTAGATAAAATTGCATTTAAAGTTTTATGAGTGATTTCTGTGCACGGACCGTCGTACTATTACAAAATAATTATGTAATGTTCATAAATAAGATTATATCAGGGAAGGGTGCAATCTCTTGGCTGGAGTTTTGTGCTGAGTTACGGCTTATTCCTTTTTCAAGACTTCACGAAAAAGTTGGTAAGCTTTTAGAAGAAGTCATATGAATAAGATAAAGTTTGTATTCCAAGCTATTCGTCCTTCGGCCATTTCCCCCCCTAAGTTTCCACGGGTATAGTCATAGAAACGGCGTCCTGCATTCTCCAAATGCACTTGGGTGCTATTTGAATGGTAGACTGTCATAACGAAAACCCTTTCACTACATAGAAGCTTTTGCCTAAATCAAAATAAAATTCTTTTGATAAAATTGAGATAAATTTCATTTTACTGCTCATTTAATCGATTTTAATTATTGTCACAACGTCTGGTTTTCTCATAGCCAGTCACAGATGTTGAGGCACTCCAGGATTCACTAAAGTGATAGTTCCATACGGTTCAATGGAAAGTGTGTAACGTGCACAAGTAAAGGTTAGGGGTTCGACCCCGACATGGTACCTTATTTCTCTCTCTATTTCCCCCCCATGGTTTTCTCATTCAGAAAATGACAATGCTTTCCAAATCTGCTCGGCTCATGAATTATTCACGAACACACCTCACTGTTACTGACACACAAGTGTATATAGATTTAGATAGCCTAATATTATTTTCAAAAAGGAGAAAGGGGAGGGGACATAATTAATATCTCACTTACGTCGCATAACCAAATGTCTCTTTCATCAGTCATGTTCACTTCAGTGTTGGATCTGTTATCCACCAGAATGTGTTTCACTCCTTCCAGCTTCTTCTTGTCTTCGTCCATTCCCTTCTCGAACTTCCTCACAGCTTCGTCCAGAGTTTGCTTATACTCACACTCCCCGATCTTGTCCACAGTGAAGATATATCTGCAGCCACCTGGTCACCATGAATTGGCAAAAATTTGCTAAATATATTATAGGATTGTTATTCTGGTAATACAGAGCTCTTGAGCCAGAAGTGTCATCTTTATAAAATAATGTGAAATCTTAGTTAATAATTGTAAATTTAAATATTTCATATTAAAACTGAATTAAATTTACAAAAACAAAATGAAATATACCGTCTTTAATTCTGTCCAGAAGTGCAAGCTCTCCGAAACCTCCAAAAATAACACTGCAATAGTGATAAAACAATACTTATATAATGACTGCTGCTACATGTAGGTGATGAATTAATGTTTCAAGTGACATCTGCAATATTTTATTGTTCCTTTCAAATTATAGCTGCCAAAAATACAATAATGAAGTACACAAGGGAAAGAAAAAAAAATTATAATATTAAACGATCATACACTATAAATAATTCATTTGATTATCAATGCACACACGCGCGCGCGCGCACACACACACACACGCGCACGCACACACACACACACACACACACACACCTATGAATAGCTCCAATCCTGGCACAAGCCATCATGGCTCCCACCAACAGAGGGCACACTGGCATGTAAATGGCCACACAGTTTCCCTTCTCAACTCCACATCTCTTCAAAACGTTGGCTATCCTACATGCCATCTCCAGCAACTGACTGTAGAAAATAATACATAAAAGCTATGTGGTGAACATTCCTCAATACCCCTCAGTAAACAACAACAAACAACAATGCAAAAATGCCACTTCATAGCGTGTAACATACTGTAGCAGAAATAATGGAACAGGGTCAACAATAAAAGACGCATAAATTAATCAGCCATATGGACAGAATGATAAACCCAGGCAGGCCACCACATATGTGCTTTTAGCACTTGACCTTAGAACTGGGCAATTTGGATAATCACAGGCCGTACAATATCAACTTCAATTATCGCGATAAAGCATTATATCACGATATTGGCCTAACAAAGTAAACTTTATTCAAAATGAGCTTGCCGTGTTCATCTGCTTCCAGTCCAAGACTTGTTGGTTTCCATAAGCTAGAATTTGAACTCGCAGCCATCATTAGCTACTTTACAAATTCCGTTAGTACCGTGTTACAAACGACAAAGTGGCTGCACCTTATAACTGCCATGTGCGTGAAGCTCCCACATTAATTTAATGACCCGTACCAACACTTTCTGAGAAATGATAATACCGTGTGAATACAATTGAAATATCGTCTCCATGATGTAGAGTTGTTATTGCGGTGCAACGATAATACCGGTATATTGCCCAGCTCTACTTCACCTATTGACAAACAATAATAACAAAGGCTCTTGATGATTATATTTGGTAGGTATTATTTGTGTGCAGAGGGTTTATATTTCTGATGGTGTTATTGCTATTTTAATTGCAATTTATTCTTGGACATGTCTTATATATGGGTATGATAATGATAGCAATTGTGTATATCTTCTTTTGTCTATCCCTAACTGAAGTTATATACATATATAGCTGCGAGACAGGGACAGGGGTTCATTTGGGGGGGGGGGGGGGGGGGTGCTCACCCCCTTGAAATATTCTTCAAATTTTATAAGCAAAAAAGCAAAGTAAAAAAAAAAGAATAATAAGGTGAATGCAATAGCTTAAATCATAAGTTGAAGCTCATCTCCTCTTTGTGGGCGTGTCATCGACATGCCCACAGACTGAACATTTGTCATTATGTTTATTTTATTTATTAGCATGAGTTCATTATGATGTTTGTGCAAGTCATGTAGCTAGATGCGTGTAATTATATTTAGATTAATTGTAGGTTTGTGCGTGTAAGTGTGATGCATACGTTGTAGTACAGGAACTTTAGAGCGGTTGTGTCAATTGTAGGTGTGGTCATGTATATGTATTTAAGCTGTGTACCACGTTTGTCAGTCAGTTAGTCTTGTACCTCGTGCTTGTGATTTTGTCTGGATACGTCCAGAATAAATCTTTGCTAGCCTAACAGCTATTCGTAGTCAACGGGGAGGGCAATTAGATGACTCTGGTGGCAGCCTACCCTAAGCTGACCCCTGTGTGTGCCTATAGCTTCTCTCGACTAGCGACGGGCCCACACTCTTCCATCTTAGTACTGTATGAAAGTTGTGACCCCCTTGAGGTATCGCAAGCTCAATCTCGCCCCCTCTTAAATTGATTCCTAAATGAACCCCTGAGGGAGACAGTTACACATCACACATAACTTTACCTGTACGTTACAATCTCCTGTTGTCCTGGCTCATGCTTCTCCCAGATGAGTGCTAGTTTTTCAGGATAGAATTTAGCATGCCTGTCAATACAGTTCACTACAAAAACATTGAGAAATCCATCATATTGAGGAAAAATTCAGTCCATTTTATGTATGTGTGTGCATATGTAAAACAATATATTCCTTTTCCTTCTAAAAGGAAGAAAAAATGCAGATACTGGAGAATCTTGGTAGCTTATATACTCCATGTTAGGCTAGCATGGAGCAATCAATAGCATGTCCATCAAGTACTTTATACACATTGTTATGAAAGTTGAAAATGGCACAACTTTACATTTGAATTTGTGCATAATTGAAGAACTGGAAAGAGCATGGCTGAGAGTCAATAAACACAAACAAGCAACAACTCCAAATTTTTGTCCTTCCTTGACACAAATCCAAGTGGGAAATTTGTCAGTCATCAAGCTTTACTGGTGCTTTTCTAGAAAATTCTTTACCAAACATTCATTTAGTTAGCACACCTCTCTTTGTGAAAAAATGGTCAACCAAGATTGGACTGGTCGGACTATCAACTAATGCCCTCTACACTATCACTAAATCTGTTTCTCTAGACAATGTGGAGTCAAGATAAGAAATGTCTTATTCCAACAGGTCAGCAACAATTTAAAAAAAAATGGGTGGAAAGATCTATTCACTGTTCACACTTCATTCAATTACTCTCTGGCCCAGTATGTTAGTCACTTTATCTTATTTGGGAAACTCTGTAACCTCACTACTACAAAACTTAATCCTACGTTTGGAGTTCTTTGACCCTAGTCTCGCATATCCAGACCCTTTATCAATCGCAATGCGGGAAAGTGTCTGGTCAACTGACATAGAAAGAGTTGTGTTTGCACCATCAGCAAACTAGGAGATAGCGGTAAGTTCCCGCTGATGTGGTATAATTAACATTTTAGCGAAATACTTTTTGCTCCTGCTTCGTGAATGGAATCCAATGTGATCACATACTTTGAGCTACTAGGTTAGACCACTCCACCAACACATTACCACCTCTCTATTGTCTTCTCCACCATTCTTCCCAGCCCAATTAGCAGGGGGAAGCTGCACAACTAGCTCAATGTCATAGTTGACCAGACCCTTTCCCGCATTGCGACTGGTAAAGGGTCTGGCTATGCGAGAATACTTGACCCCTGAAGGACTTCACAAGAAGTCCAAAGGTTGGATAAGTTCAAATTTGGCGAGTGAGCACAACTACTACTTAGCTAATGAAAATCGCTAAGAAAACCGTTTAAATAACTTGACTTGTTTTTTTTTGCTTTTTTATGGCATTGAAACCCCTTTACCATACATAATTGTTTAGTAGATTGAGTGTTAGAAGTTAAAGTTAAGTCTTGTCTCTTTAGAAGTTAAAATCAATCGTTTAACAATAGTGTAGTTTTAGGCTCGCTCACCGTTTGTGCTCTGGAGCCATGTAGTATAGTCCGAGTATGTCCAAGTTGAGTTGGCCAGAAAAAAAACTTGAATAACTTTTGAACGGAAACAGCTACGCATCCGGGGTTTTGCACCATTAGAAAGCTGACGCCGAAGCGGTTAAAAATATTTCCTCAGTATACTCCAAAACCGGAGAGAAAGTGCTATTCCAAAACTCAATACAAAAGTCTATGGGAATAGAAAAAACCACAGGTTTCCCGCTCAAAACGCGCCCGCTTTTAGTCACGCGGTACGGCTCAATTAATCACGCGGACAGTCTTCATTAATTTGTAAACAATGAGCGGCTTCTTCACAGATTGCTGCGTTTCTAGCTTTGTATCGCGATTAGCTTAGGTTGCTAGTAGTAGTTGGAGTGTCCTGTTGTAGCAGAGGGTACAAGATCACCTAATAGGATGTAGGTAAGATTATTTGTCTACCTGTTCAATAACAAATGCCGTATAGCTATTAAATACATTTCAGAGTGATATAGCTATCATTTAGCTAGCAACTTGTGATACAGCCACACTAAAGCTTTTTGGTTATATTTAATTTGTGTGCTCGTCAAAAAGCTGTGTTTATGCCAATTCCTTTTACTTCACTACTAGATGCCGTTTATTGTAAGGATAAGGACCAACTGGGATCACAACTATATTTTGTATATGTGTACTACTTAAATTCTATCATCTCATCAATTTTCATATCTATATATATTATAAATAAATGAAACAATTGATAATTTTATTCACAAGAAATTCTAATAACTTTAGCTACAAGTTAACAGTGCTATACTGCTGAATCCTGTGAATATGAGAATATATCTTGGAACACAGTAGGTAGAATCGACTGCTTTTAATCTTGTCTCTTTAGAAGAACGCCTCACTAGTTTCCATCTGCTGTACATTATCTGTGCATAAGAAACATAAATATAGAAAACAGACGAGATGAGCTGTACAGCGCCCGAAAAACTCCATAAACTGCTTTCTTACAATAGTTACAGAATTAATGCGCACCTGCGTTGCCGCCCCTTTACGTTTGCGCGCTTAAATTGACTTGGATTCACACGCGACTAAATTGCTTCCGGTTAAGTACTAATGTGGATTCCACATTTACCGCGGCCAACTCAACTTGGACATACTAATATTGGCTGTTAAACCGAGAAAATTAGTTCGATTATATAATTCACTCAGATTTAACACACCACAGGCGAACCTGATACGTTGATTTTGCCGCCTATGAACCACTCCATTCTGGCCTCCTTCACATCACAAATCATAACTTGGTCGAAAGGTCGAAACCAATTCAGTCGATTATTCCCCAGATGGCTCCAAAAACGTTTGGGGTTGTTAATGCTATCCTTGTATATGGCCTCATACTTATCGGATACAGAGGATAATTGCAGAGGGTACAAACCCGCCATAGTGCAACCTCAACTCACATTTCATTTAAATTTCAGAGTTACGATACGAACGGGTGAGCCGCACACGTGCACCAAGTCTCGCTTAGCCAGACCCTCCTTTTACCTGCTACTACATCACACCCGTAGAGGCGGCGGCGTGACCATTCACCACACCCTCTCCCTGGTGGTGCACGACGGGCCAGGGAGAGGGGGTGTGGTGAATGGTCACGCCTACGCGAGATAAATAAATGCAGCACACCCCCCCCCCCCCCCTGTTCTCAAAAATAAATGGTTGCCGCGGCGGGGTTCACCAGAGCGGGTGGGGCGGGGGTGGATTATAATCAACTGGTGGGCCAGGAAGGGTCTCATCATTTTCCTGCTTCTTTGGGCTTTATGCACAATATAGAAAACACCTGGTTTACCACCACAATGAACAAGCACCTCATTTTTTGACATCTCAATGAAAGAAAATTTTCAGACACACCCACAATCACCACACCCCTTTTGCTAAAATTAGATAGCATGCTCTAGTGACCAGCAGACCACATGATGTGGTGTTGTGCAGCCAGCTGGAACCCCCAAAACCAACTATCCAAAATTGAGGCTATTGGGTAAGTTTTTGACCACAGCCTTAGGTAACAATAAAATATCATCATACTATTTTATAGGCTTCACTATATCATTCAATACTGGGCCTTATGCATTATTGAATACATCAAATTTAGACATAATCAACCACCCATACTGTGCTTTCCACTTGGACATTGAGGAAACTAAACATCCTATTAGGTAAGACTGAAATAAGACATGGAAAAAAAAAAGACAAATATAACACAATAAAAAAAATTATTTGCAGTGTTATGACTGAATCACAGAGTGGTAGACGTCTCTCCAAAGTGTCTTCACACACTTCTGATTCCACTAGCTCCCAGGTATTTTGCTTTTTATGTAATGGCCCACATCCGAACATGAGTAGTCCAATACAGTGGAAGAAGGAAGATGCACGAGAGTTTGTCTTGTCCTATAACATTCCGAAAGAAGGTGTTGTATGTCAGCCATGTAGAAAGGACATAGCCAGAGTGCTTTCCAACAGTGGCCATGTTCCTCGGTGGTCCAAACCCTGTAACAAAGGAGAATGCTCAATAAATAGGTGCAAAAATGCTGTATTTGTGTCATTACACAAAGCCACTAATGAAGATATAATTAAAGTTCTCCAAGCACTGGAATTGGAAAGTTTATTCCCTACTATACCCATGCCACTGTGCAAGCAGCATTACCATGCTGTATATAATGAACTACATCCCACTCAAACCCATTGTAGTACATGTCAAGTATCATTAAAACATTCTAGCCCCAAACCATGTCCTCAGCCCTCAACTATTGAAGAGTATCTAAAAACCAACATGGGCTTTGAGGGTAGCATTGGAGAAAATGACATGGTATGCTACTCTTGCTATCGCTCTCCCTTGTTTATTTTAAAACAGAGCAAAAATATTAGTACAGACAGAGACTTAAAGAACAGAAGTTATACTATACACTCTCCAGACGAGCTCATTGAGGCAAGTATGGATCAAGTGATAGCTGCAGTTGGCCGAGAGTTGCTGGAAGGGAATGCATTACTTCTTCCAGATGTCTATGGCTGGTTCTGCCATTTTGCTGATGAACAGTCACATCACTTAATGGATATTGACACATCTAAGCTAGTTACATCAGCCAACATTCTCAGCAATCTAGTAGCTACATTAGAACACCATATCACATATAGTTGCAAGACCAGAAAGTATGGCATACTACTTTATAGGCCACATACGGATCTGACAGTGAGCCTAGCCAGAGCTTTGTGGAAGCTTCGCCAGAAGGACAAGAATCATGTGGTTAGCTCTGGTGCATGCAGCACTCCAAACCCCAAAACTCCAGAAATCCTTCAAGTCTTTAATGATTGGAACTCTTTAGCATGTTCACATATTAGCTCTTATCTCAGACAACACAGAAAAGATGAGTTTGAACTTTCATCTCTGGCAATTGATGACCAAATTGACAAAATTGACCCAAAGCTTTGGGAAGCAATACAGCTCTTAACTAGATCAAAATCAGAGAGACATGGGGTCAAAAGTTCGCTGCTCACAAAACACACTAAAAAAATAAGAAGACTTTTCAATTTTTTGTGCAAAGATGTTTTGTATTGACTAAGATTACACTGTACCATTGCATATTTTGGTCACCGATATCATTGATGGACAGGGGGTTCAGCTATGCTTATAAAAATACTAAACCAGTTAGGTGTGTGTGCATCTGCTGATACTCTGTCTCGCTACATTCAACTCAAAAATAGCAATCGAGTAGCTGCAATCAATGAATACTTAAGCACAGAGAGTTTCACAATTGTCTCAGCAGACAACATCGATTTCTTGCACAACTATGCTCGAGTTTCAAAAGGAAGTAACAGCAGCACTACTTCCATCCAAGTAGTTCAACCCCAGCCATCCCTATCAGAACAACTTCATATTCCTAGTTGTGATAATCCTAATCATACTGCAATGGGTACACTCGGCACAAAGAGAGCCACAGAAGGATCAGCATCAACATGTCTCCCACCCACAAAAAAAAGAAGAATGCCACGTACTGGAACTGAGCAGCCTTGCTCTCACATTACAGATCAGCATGAAAATATTAGAATATCCTCAGGCAATATTAGTGGACACAATAAAAAATGTGAATTAAAGTGGGTTGTACCTTATCCAGGAGACTGGCATGCACTCATGAATTATCAGAAGGCACTAATGAAACCATATTTTGATGCTGGGTTAAAGTCAATGGCAGAAGCATGTGGTTACCCAACAGCTTCAATCAAACAATGCACCCAGTTTAAAAGGACTCACTTATTTATCATTGAAGCTTGGGAGGCTCTGTATAGAGCTATGTTGATCAAGTTTATAGAGTCAGGGTGCTATAAAGTAAACACAACATTGCTGGACGATGTTGTACAGTCTCTACTAGGCATTGCGGCAGAGACAAGAAATGAGTTTTTTTCTCAGTCAGTAAAACAATTGCTGATATATCCCATAGTATACCACAATTTAGCAAAAAGTTTGATGAATTTATCCACAAAATGTCTAGTGTAGATGACGTATGGAAGTTCTGGTCTCAATTTGTGTTTAGAGATGCTATGGCCTATGTGAGCCTCTCCCTTGCTATACGTAGTGGTGACTGGCATTTACGGACAGCAAGTTTGAAAGAAATGGTTCCATTATTCACTGCCTTTGATCATTAGACGTACCAAAAGCTTATTTCAAACCATATTGCTGATATATTGGATTTGCCAAATTCTATTTTGCTAATGTTTTCACAGGGTGCATTTGTTTTAAACATAACAGGTAGGGAGTGACATTCAGTTGCAATAGATGAAGGACACAAAATGTTAATTAATAAGGAATGTAAAAATGCTGTGGTGAAACCATCAGAAGATTACATGAAAAGAATGGCAACATACTTAACTTACCGTACTAGAACTCTTAATAACTTCAAAGCTGAATTGTTTTCCCAATGCATGAAGACAACAGTAACACCACCCACATTCTCATCCAAACCTATGGATCAAAAACACAAAAATAATGTCCAATCACAAATAAAAGCATTGTGCAAAGTTTCACTCCTGCCACTAACGGAAGTTAATCGTGGTCTGATGAATTTGTTTAATGGCACTGAGGCTACAGTCCAGCAACATTATGATCTCCTCAATTTCCGACATATTGGGGAAGAAGAATACAAATTACGGATATCATATAACATCCTTAAGCAACCAAGTGTGAAAGCACCAATCAGGAGGAAAGCATTACAAACATTTTCAATAAAACAAGCAAAAACTGTACGAGTGTCTCAGCTTGAAAGAGACAAAAAGTTACTTGTATTGGCAATGAAAAAAAAATTCTTTTTTCACAAAAGTTTGGTGAACCAGTAGATAAACCCGAAGAACAGCTATTGGAATACCCTCTTTCAATTTGTGATAATGATGGAATCCGCTCAAAGGACAGAAATCTCTTTTTACTAGGATACTGCAAAAAAAGATACAAGAATAGTAATCCCCTGATTATTACTCCATACTTGCCATTGGACTGGGCACCTCAGTGTTGTATTATTGAGGGTATGTTTTTAATCAATATGTTGCCTCTGCCAAACCACGTCAATTTAGCCAACTATGGCATGTTCTTACTAAAAAGATTCATTGTTTCTCAATGTAAGAAAGGATGCTCAGAGGTTCATGTCATATTTGATACCCCAGGTAGACTGGAAAACACCCCAAAATACTTTGAACAGAAATACAGGGACTTAAAAGCTACCATAGCAACTGGTCATGTGTGTACAGAGCTCACCGACAGTACCTCGATCACTGGAAAGAAATGGAGAGAAAATTTCCTCAACTGCCGAAAATGCAAAAGAAAACTAGTTGTCTTTCTTGGTGATTATTTCCTAAAAAATTTCAGTAATTTCTAAATGAACATCAAAAACTGTATATAGCTGGGGCTTTCGATGGAGACATTTCTGACACTGCATGGTTTGTCACCAAAGAAAACGACATCAAACCAGATCCTGCATTTATTAGCAATGCAGACGAGACTGACACACGCATATGGTTACATGCAAGGAGGACAAGGAACACAAAAAAAATTGTGCTGTCTCCTGACACTGATGTCTACATGATTGGAATAGCTTTGGAATGTGCACAACTTAAAGACATCATTTCAGAAAACACAATGCCAGAGAAACAACATTTCTGAATTTGTCTTCATTGCTGACAGTTTTGAAAAGTGACCCAGACCTACCCCAGCTGCTACAAACCATTTATGTCAGTACTGGGTGTGACTACATTTCATTCTTCAGCCAGGTCGGAATAGCCAGTTTTTTCAAGTATTTCCTTCAATATGCCTCATTTATCATTGACAAAGACAACCCACACACTCCAGGCTCATTAGCACACACCACTTTAACTAACAATGAATGGAAACCTATAGGTACTGTATATTTCAAAAAACATTCATCAGCTTTTGACGTACAATCTCCAGTGACACATTTCAGATTGAAGAGCAACACCACAAATGGCTAGATAATATCAGACAGACAATTTGGTATAGAACAAAATTTGATAATGAAATGCCAGCATCTAATCAGGCCCTCATGCTTCATTGGAAACGATCATGTTGGGTAATACATATGTGGAAACAAGTCGACTTGAATCACATGAACCTTGAACCCATCACACTATATGGGTGGGCAATACAAGACAGTCGACTAACAATTCAATGGGATACTGAAGAAAACCTTAAGGCAATTAGAGAGAGAGTAACTACACTTACGAGGGGCTGTAAGTGTGTTTCTGGCTGCCGAACCAAAAGATGCGGGTGTGTCAAGAAAAACCGATTGTGTTCTGTTGGGTGTGAGTGTACCCACTGTATCAATACACTCCCTAGAACTTCTCCTACTACACCCATTAACACAGACTTACCATCTCATGATAGTGACGTCTCTGATGATGACCTCGATGACATCATGACCAGTGATTTTGGAGGGGACAACTCGTATGACACGGACCTGAACATACTGTAGCAGAAGCAAGGAAGTGAGAATGAAAGTGAATATAGTGATGACCCAGAAATTGGAGAAAGTGACAATGTGGATATTGATAGTGATTAATAACCTGCCAACTATGTTCACCAATAACATAATATCACCTTTTATTTGTGACATTTTATTTTCAGACAGTTGCTCCAATAAAATAACTTGATAATAAATATTAACTAGTATTTATCCTTACCTGAACGAAGTCCCATTTCGTGTACGCGTCCACTTTTAAACATCACGTATTTTCAAAGTGTCTGTCCCGTACAGATAGTCTACAGCCACAGTCATAACCATATTTCAGTTAAATCTTTCCCAACCAGAAAAGGTAAACAAAGGTGGCACTTCACGCTAACAAATTACGTCACTTAAAATTTTTTCACGTGACCTTGGCGGTTGCGGAACAACTGGTAAAAGGGAGACGACATGGCGGCTACCGAATTGACTGATGAAGTCGGACTACTTCAAATTTACCAAGATGAATTGATCAGAGAGTTAGAGAGGGTGGATCTTGAAATGTTATCAAAAGAACTATGCAAAAGATACATCATAGAGGAAGATACTAGAAAAGACTTTAACAATTTGGACCAAAGAGTGGACAAAATGCTCAAAGTGAAGTACCTTTTACAGTTGATCTGTGTTAAGGTATGTAAAGATAAATCACTGTTTCGTAGTTTCCTGAAAATATTAAGTTTCTTTGACCAATTGAAAAATTTGTATAAATCCCTAAATGTTGAGTATACTAGAAATAAGACCATTGAGCCAGAAATAGTTCAAAATCTTACTGAAGAACATATTTATGATCTTATGAGGCAACTGGAAAGTGTAGCTTACAAATGGGAGGAAATAGGTATTGCTCTTCACATTCCTACTTCTAAGCTAAGTGAAATTACTAGGGAACAAGCATCTATAGCAATCAAACTCAGCAGGGTTCTGACCATATGGATTACACAGGGTACTTCCTTGAAACAAGTAACTCTTAGTGTACTTAAGGAAGTAATTGCTAGCCAGCCAGTTGAGTCACCTATTGTAGCAGATAAACTTTCCGTTGAAAAGTTTATCTCCAATACTAAAAAGCCTCCCCATTTAGATGATGCTAACTCCAGTCCTAAAATTGTATCTCAGTCTAGAAGCATAGCTGTGAGCTATTGTAAGTCCACACTCCTTGAGGTTGAGGTCACTTCTAATAAACAAGTGGCTTATCAGTGGACTAAAGAGGGCGAGCCACTATGTGAGGGCGCATGTTATCAAGGTACATCTTCCAGTATACTTCTAGTAAGCCACAGGAGTATGGCCAGTCAGCATATAGAAGGAAGATATGCATGCGAAGTGGAGGATATTGGGAGATCAAAGGAGATACCAGTATCAATAGTGTATCCTGACAGAATAAAGCGGCTCTTAAACCAATACAATTCTCTCAGGGAAGTTCCAAAAGATACATGGCCTCCAGTAGGAACAGAATCCTTTGTAGAACTTGCAATTATACACAGAAAATCAGATAACTTGAGGGAGTACGATTGTTCAGTGCAAGGAGTCATGGACAATATTTTGGGTGAGAAAGATCAAGTTAGTTATAAAGAATGTTTTGGCACCTATAAAAGCGGAGTTTTAATAGTAGTTGAAGGCCGTCCAGGTGTCGGGAAGACTACTCTAGCTCACAAAGTCACTAGAGACTGGAGTATGGGGAAATGTATTTTAGAAGGTGCAGACCATGTATTTCTTGTTTCCCTCAGAATGTTAAATGCAAGAAGGAAAGACAGTAATTTATCGGAGCTGTTAGACTTTTTTTACAACACATTAGATAGAGATTTAATCCAACATTTAGAATCCCAGCAGGGTAACAAAAGCTGTTTTATACTAGATGGACTAGATGAATATCAGAACTACAATAATGAAAATAATATCATTTATGACTTGATCAACAACAACAAAAACCTCCCACAAGCAATGATTATTGTGTTTTCCCGCCCAGTTGGCAATAAAAAATTGAAAGAGTGTAGCGACAAGCGATTTGAAATTCTTGGTTTTGAACGTGATCAGATACATCATTACATTAGCATGTTTTTTCAAAATGAACCCGACAAAGCAAAAAATCTCAAGAAATATCTAAGCCTCCACATTAATGTGCTAAACATGTGTTATCTTCCGGTTAATGCAGCTATGATATGTTATATATACACTCATAAAGATAATAATATGCCAAGCACAGAAACTGAAATTTATGAATGCTTCACATTACTGATAATTATACGCAAAGTCATGCGAGACAAAAATTCAGATGTACCTACTTCTCTACAACATTTAAACGGGGATCTTCAAAATTCTTTTAATGATATATGTAAAATAGCATATACAACAACTGAAAAATTTGAACATATCTTTAAAAGAAAAGACACAGACCCTAAACTGTCAGATGAATATGACTCAGATGGCCCTTGTCTTGGTTTAGTAACAGTAAATTCAGCAGCTATGCTCTACAAAATGCAAGAATTTTATACATTTCTGCATCCCACATTCCAATATTATCTTGCAGCATATCACTTGTTTAGTCAGCCTGAAGACCAGCAACTAAACATCATAGACCAGCATAAGGACAATGCAGCAATGTTAGTGGTGTGGAAATTTTATTGTGGTATGATAAGTCAACAAACTCAAACATTTCACAAGCAAATCTACAAAATTTTCAACTTGACATATGCAGATACTTTAGATAAAGTCCACTGTGCATTTGAATCTCAGAAATCTATAGTCTGTGATGCTGTTATACATTGTGGTTTGCAGCAAACTTCTCTTTCTTTTGGGGATAAAGTTTTTACACCAAGTGACTACAATGCCATTAGCTATGTTATATCAGAAGCATCTCGTCCAACCTTAGCATTAGAATTTCATTCCTGTAAACTGCAGAAAAGTGGAATAGAACATTTAATTCAAGCTAGTAGTCACAGGTTAGAAGAAGTAAAAACTTTGTTGCTTCATCTAGAAACCTCAGATCTAAATCAGTTCAGTGACTTGGTGGCGGCATTGGAAGGCCTGAAGTATTTTATTAATTTGCAATCACTTACTATAAATTTTCCAGGGAGAAATTGGATTGCAAAAGGTGCAGTAGTACTGGTTAATAGTCTCAAATCTTGCACTAACTTACAAACATTGAGCATTAGTAAGAACTGTATTGGTTCACAAGGTGCTGTAGAATTAGCTAAGGGTCTCAAGTCTTTAACTATTTTACAAACACTGACTATTAGTGAGAACAATATTGGTTCAGAGGGTGCAATAGCAATAGCTGGTAGTCTCAGGTCTTGCACTAACTTACAAACATTGAACATTAGTAAGAATTGTATTGGTTCACAAGGTGCAGTAGAATTAGCTGATGGTCTCAAGTCTTGCATTATGTTACAAAAACTGGCTATTAATAGGAACAATATTGGTTCAGAAGGTGCAATAGCAATAGCTGGTAGTCTCGGGTCTTGCACTAAATTACAAACATTGAACATTAGTAAGAACTGTATTGGTTCACAAGGTGCAGTAGAATTAGCTGATGGTCTCAAGTCTTGTACTATTTTACGAACACTGATTATTAGTAAGAATAATATTGGTTCAGAGGGTACAATAGCACTAGCTGGTAGTCTCAAGTTTTGCACTAACTTACAAATATTGAACATTAGTTGGAACAGTATTGATATGGAAGGTGCTGTAGCACTAGGTCAGTGTCTCAAGTTTTGCACTGTTTTACAAACACTGGATATTGGTAGAAACAATATTGGTTTAGAGGGTGCAGTAGCACCAGCTGATTGTCTCAAGCTTTATAATAACTTACAAACACTTAAAATTTGTTGGAACAGCATTGGTACGGAGGTCACTGTAGCACTAGCTGATTGCCTCAAGTATTGCACTAACTTACAAATACTGGATATTAGTTGGAACGATATTGGTTCAGAGGGTGCAAAAGCACTAGCTGATGGCCTAGAGTCTTGCAATAGTTTACAAGTATTGGATGTTAGTTGGAATAATATTGGTTCAGAGGGTGCAATAGAAATAGCTGATGGCCTTAAGTCTTTTACTAACTTGCAAACACTGAACATTGATGGGAACAATATTGGTTCAGAGGGTGCAGTAGCACTGGTTAATGGCCTCAAGCCTTGCACTAATTTATATATGCTGAGTGTTACAAGTAACAGTATTGAATCGGATGGTGCATTAATACTAGCTGAAAGCCTCAAATTTTGTTCTAACTTACAGACACTAAATATTCGGGGAAACAATATTGGTTCAGAAGCTGCTATAGCACTAACAGATGGTCTCAAGTCTTATATCAACATTAACATCATCAACTGAAGTAGAGGAGCACGAGCTCCAATTTACTGTTTTTCTTCATTAGCTAATAGAATTCATTATATATAGTAATTATGACGCAATGTGTCACCTGATAAAATTTTGTGTACAAGTTTTTGATGATGATGACTGTGCAAAATTGTTGAATTCAGTAAATACTGTGCTTCTGCGATAGTGGGAACTATACAATCGACTGGGAAAGGAGGGCGCACACTTTACATGGTGCTTTGAGCCGGATAGTGAGTCTGTCGAATGTTCTCCCTCTATTCTTTATGTTGACCGTTTCAACTTTTGATTCTATTTGACACCCACCATAAGTGCACTGTCCAGAAAGAAAAGCATCTGAGCTGGCCATTGAGGTTCTGCTATGAAAGTGACAAGGGAATGGAAGACCTATTAGCGATGCCAGCATTGGACACAGAAACTAGCTCGGTTAAAGAGAAATAAGGAGCACTCAAGCAATTAGATGCTGAGGTATTGGATGTGATCGATGAGGGAGAAGTACCTGGTGAGATTGTGCAGTCTGATGACTTCAATGAGAAAGTATACACTGCCCTGGTGAGAATCAATCATGTGTTAGTAGCTCTTTCTACTCTTACTCAAAGCGATACCACTCACACTTCTAATCAACTAAGGCTACTAAAGCTAACTATTTTGGTGATTTGCCGGAGTGGACACCTTTTTGGGAGTCCTACACAATAATACATGACAATCGAGACCTTCCAGCCATACAGAAGTTTAGTTACTTGAGGTCACTATTACAACATGCTGCCTTGTATGCAAAACAAGGTCTGTCTCTCACTGAGGCTAATTTTAGTGAAGCTGTATCAATTTAAAAAGAGAGATTCGGAACTACCAGCTAATAGTTGCCAAACATTTTGGATGCTCTCTTAAATGTTGAAGTTGTTACCTCTCAGAATAACCTCAATGGGGTTGCGGAAGCTATATATTGCTGAGACTCGTGTCTGCAGTTTGAAGGCACTGAGAACTGGTTCAGAATCCTATGGCAGGATTCTTGTGTCTGTTCTGCTCCACAAGTTTCCACCAGAGCAGCTCCAGTTGCATGTGAGTCGAGAGGTTGGAGAGGATCAGTGTGGTTGGATGAAATGATGGAAGTGATTCAGAAGGAAATAGGAACTGGTGAGAGAATGATGCCGACATCTGTGCCCCAAACAAGAAGGTTATCCAAGAAGTCTCCAACCGCTGCAGCTTTGTTGACCGGACTAGGAAATAACCCAATCTGCACCTACTGTTGACAAGCTCACCCCTCAAATTCTTGCATGGTCATCAAGCACGGAGAAAAGTGTTACAGAAGGCTGGACACTGTTTTATCTGCTTGCAATGAAACCATATTAGTCTAGAATGTTGAAGCAACATGAGGTGCGCCAAGTGTAAGGGTAGGCATCACATTAGTATTTGTCCTGGTACTGTAGCTGATTCCAATTCTGAGACCAATGTTGTTAACCCAGACACCACTGGTGGGAGCACACTTCAGTTGTATACTTCAAGAGACCCACCTGTTTGCAGGCTTGACACTAAAACCCTAATCACACCTCAGTTGCAAACTTCGAGAGACCGCAGTAGTATTAACACTGAAGCCCCAATCTTCTTCCCCAATAGGAATCGATCTGCTTCCTTGTGGGTAAATTGAGATAGAGCAATTCTACTGCAAACCGCACAAGCTGTTGTGTTCAACCCCAATGCTCCACAATATTCTCAGTCTGTTTGACTTGTCCTGGATTGTAGGAGCCCATGATCCTATGTCACTGAAGATGTGTCAAGAAGCCTTGTGCTCACTTACAAGAAATAACTATTATGACTATGAGTCACACTGTCAAACTTGTGAATCTGCGAGATTGGGTTGCATAGAAGAGCGGACACTCTATCAAATTAAGCCTTCTTACTGTTACCCTCATTTGCGAATTGTTGTCTTATCAGCCTGTTTTTAATAAGTCAAACAAACTTTGAGCATCTCAAAAGAATAGATCTTGCTGACCCTTCTGATGCAGTTGCGTAGGAAAGGGGGGAGGACTCTGGAAGCTGAAGCCCCCCCCCCCCCCCCATATTTTTTGGTCACAATCTGAAGATGTAATTTGTCGCGTGAACACATTTAAGTGCAAGGAATACATGCCCTTGGAGCCCCCTCATATCGAAACATCTTCCTACACCGCTGTGGTGGTCACTCGTGCATAAAGATTTATGTGCGTATTGGCTCAGATCTCTATTGCAAATTGGTGTAAGCAAGGTGCGTTGGGGATGTGCTGGAATTGTGGCTATTCACACTAAATTGGCTTGGGTCTTGTCTAGTACCACTTCCTCTGTTGCTGCCACTGCTATCATTTGTCTTGTGACCCACACTCTTCGAGTTGATTTCTTGGCTCAAAAGTCTCATACACTGGATGAGAACGTTCTGGGAATTGGAACCCTTCAAAATCTGCAGCAGTGAGAGAAGTGTGTATGACAACTTTAAGATCAGTATCAAGTTTTCAATGGAATGTACGGAGTTAAGCTAGCTCTGCCTGACAACTATGGTCTGTGTCTTAAGCAATTGAATGGATTAATCAAGAAGCTTAAACAGAATCCCGAGATATTGGGCGAGTACAATAACACAATACAGGATCGGTTGAAAAGAGGAATAGTCGAAGCAGTTGAGATTTCTGAAGATAACCCTGGGAGGATTCACTACCTTCCACACCATGCCATTGTGAGACATGATAAGGAGACAACCTAGGTATGGGTAGTCTACGATGCCTCTGCTTGCTCAGGTGGGCCTTCACTCAACGATTGTCTTCATGCTGCTCCTAAGCTTTATCAAGCTAATTTTGGACAATTTTGTTGCGGTTTCAACTGCGCATTTATCATGGTATCTGTGGCAAGGGAAGACCGGGATACGCTTTGGTTTCTTTGGTGTAAGGATGTCTTTAGAAGTCAACTAAACAAAGTGGAGCTCAGATTCACACGTGTTGTCTTTGGGTTTTATCTAGTCCATTTCTCTTAAATTCCATGATACAGCACCATATGGAACAGTATAGTCATCTCTCCCAGGACCTTGTTGACGAACTCAAATGATCTATTATGCTGATGATGTAGTAACTGGTGCAAATGATAAAGAACAAGCCTTCCAGATTTATGTGAAATTTGAGGACATTTTGAAGAGTGGTGGTTTCAATTTGCGGATGTTGTTCTAACTCTGCATTCCTGCAAACCAATGTTGGCTCTAGAGTCTACTTATTGATGGAGACAGCCGGTGGATCTTATGTTAGGTTTGTGGCATCCAAGACTCACATATCCCCTCTTCAGAAACAGTCACTACCACAACTGGAGCTATTGTCTGCACTCTTGCTTGGTTGCTGACAACCATAACGAAATGTTTTGAGACTGAAATTGAACTGTTGTCAACCCACTGCTATTCAGATTCTACTGCTCCTACTAGTTGGATCAAGACTGCTATTCAGACTCTACTGCTCCTACTAGTTGGATCAAGACTGCTATTCAGACTCTACTGCTCCTACTAGTTGGATCAAGACTGCTATTCAGACTCTACTGCTCCTACTAGTTGGATCAAGACTGCTATTCAGACTCTACTGCTCCTACTAGTTGGATCAAGACTGCTATTCAGACTGTTGGATCAAAGGATTGAGTAAAACCTGGAAGCCATTTGTACAAATCGTGTGCAAGAAATGATTCCTGTCGATTCCTGGAGACACTGTTCTGGAAGGGAAAATCCAGCAAGTATCTCCTCAAGAGAGTTGACACCTTAAGAGCTGTCACTTAGCTTGCTGTGGTGAAATAGCCTGGACTGGCTGCATGAAAACCCTGTGTATTGTGAACCTACAGAAGAACTACCTGAAGAGTTCTTGGCAGAATTGTGAGTCAGAGAATAACAAACAGTTTTTGAAGTGGTAGCCATTGATGCGCACCCTCAGTTGATTAATATCGTTGACTGTGAGAAATTTAGTTATTTTTCCTGCCTGCAACATTGGTTTGAAGTTTCCTAAATTCTGGCTAGTCAAGGCAAGAGCTTCTTAAAGAGTATTTATTATTCATCAATGCCATGTCAAGAGACACGAAGGAAGAACCCACCACCACTTCCTTGCTGGAGGAAACTTCCAAGTCAGCTGATTATTGACAATGGCAAGACCTATAAAGCGGCAGCAAAGTTTATTCAGGAAGTAAAATAGTGCTTCAATGTTCTGAAGGCCCCATGGTGGGGTGGCTTCTTTGGGAGATTGGTTGGATGTACCAAGAGATGCTTAAAGAAAGCTATTGGTCATGCAAAGCTGATGTACGATGAGCTATTAACTGCTCTGGCTGCAGTAAAGATGGTTCTCAATGTGAGACCCTTGTCTTACATTTGATTATGTAGAGAAGCCACTAACTCCATCTCATTTGTGTGCTAGACGACGGCTCATGAATGTTCCTGAAATCTTCAACCAAAAGTCTGATGAATTTGAAGTGACCACAGATGACTCCTCCCGACGAGTCAAGCACCTCAACGCTGCCTTTAACAACGTTTGAGAGAAATGGTAAAAGGAGTATTTGGTCAATCTGAGGAAGCACATGGTTTTTGGAGATGAAATTCTTGAGCTCCTCCTCATCTGTTGGTTAGAGTGATAGTCAACCTGAAACCTTGGCAGAGTAGAGCAGTTGCTAATTGGATCTGATAATGAATTTAGTGTGGCTGTACTGCGGGTGGCTATTGGTGAACAGAAAAAAAGTGTCTCCAATGTCCGGTACAAAAGTTATATCTGCTGGAAATGAGCTCCTTCAAGGATACAGCGAAAATCACCAATCACCTCGGTGAATTATCGCCTCCCAACATCGCGTCAGATCTCTCAGCAAGTATCTGCCCCAGTATGTCGATCAAGAGTAGCAGCCATTGTTGCCCCAAAGGATCATCTTGTTGCTCAGAGATGAATATTTACATTGACCATCTTCATGGTTAATTGGGGAAGTGTGTAGGCCAAATGAAAACTGGGTGACAATTAACACTTTCCTATCTCACGTCTGAGCTGTTACCATCCTTCTTTCTTCTGGTGCAGATAGTGAAAGAGGGTTCTCTGTGTTAAGGAAAATGCACAGGTCAGAGATCTAACCTAATCAGTCAGCTATTGTAAGCTTGATGTCAGTAAAATTTATCATGTAGCAGAGAGATAAAGAACTTTACTAATGAACCCATTACAGAACAATAAATGCAATCATGATCAATGTGAAACAATGTGTCCACTTCCAGCTACATTCATAAGGACTGTGATTGATAGTCATTTTGCTAGATTTTATGAAACACCTTGCCACTAATGCCACTCTCAAGCTACCTGCTTTTTGGACTTTACTGCCTGAAAGTCTAGTTTGCGCAGGCTGAAGCACATTCTCAGTTATTCTGCAAAGAATCACTGCCAAGGTCACAAAATACTACTACATTACAGCTTCCCTAGACCAACAACCGGCAGCTTGCCTCCTTGATTCAATTAATCACCCCACGGTGAGGATCAGCACACCATGCTGAAGGAGCTCCTCCATTTCATCAGCTAGGAGACTCGAAGCCTTCCACCTTAATGGATGAAATGCTGGCCGTCCTGGGAGATCATGGTTTGATTTTTGAGAAGCTATTCTTGGAGTGGTTGCCAGAAGATATCAGGATTCAAGTGGTAGATATGAAAATTAAAGATCATCGACAGCTAGTTAAGCAAGCTGACGCCCTCTGGACTGGACATGGGATTTGAGTCGAATGCAATTCAATGGAACCTTTGCTGGAAAAATGCAGACTACACAGAGCCAATGCACCCACTACTCCACCAGATGGGACCTTCTGTTTTTTCCACCAGACAGGAGAAGCTGCTCGTCAGTCCTGTCAACCCTGTAATTGGCTGGGAAACGAGACGGCCGCCGGGCCGCCAATTGAGGCCGCAGCTAACAATGATCTTCTCTTCCTGAGCAACACAGTTTTCAAGAGGAGTTTCTTGGTTGACCTTGGGGCTGAAGTTAGTGTCATGCCTGCGACAGGACTGGAGGCACATACTCAACAGACTGGACCTCCTTTATTGGCTGCGAAAGGTAGCAAAATCAAGACTTATGCACTTTTGTACTCCATTTCGCGTCCAATACGTATGAGTGGCATTTTCTTTTAGCTGATGTGACACGCCCATTGTTAGGCGCTGATTTCTTGAGATCGCATTCATTACTGGTCGACCTCAATGGCAGGTGTCTCGTTGATGCTGCAACTTACCACACTGTACCACTCCAAAGATCAAACTTTGCTGTTCCTCAGTTAGGTACTATTCTTCTACTTGTAATAACAAATACATCTGTAACAGTTATCATGCTACGATTAACCCTTGTCATTAATTATTCATGACTAGTCAGACTCAACACTCTTTTTTGTAAATTATATTGATTTCTTGTTTGTGTGTATTTAATCATGTGGTAATGAAAAATTACGACAGTTGCTGCAAATATGAGAATTATATAGTTTGGGGGCTACTACATTTGGGGACCTAGTCAGGGACTGAATAGGCAGTCAGCTGAAGATGTCTGCAACAGAGGCACTGCGAGTTCAGGTAGATACCCGCAAAGTAGCAGCAACTTGGGAAGAATGCGTGCCTTCGAGAATAGCAACTAGAGCGAGCATTGATAAAAGAATTCTACCGGGATTGGAAATGCCCTGTAGCTTGTAGAAAGCAGGCGCTGTAACATTATGCGCGTTTCATATTGTTTGCAGCTCCCTCACTTTTTGGTCGACTTAATTTATTGCGTTTTGTACAGCTGATACATGAGTGGTGTTGCGAGTGTCACTAGAGGACTAAAGTCTACTTCTGAAGGGAGTGGTGTCTTGGGTAGTGTGAGTGATGTTGGTGGGATAGGTATTTCAGGTTTTGGTGGTGGTGGTACAGGAGTTAGTGGCAGCATAACGGCTGGTAGTAGTGCTCTATCTAGCAGTGGTATAGGTTATAGCAGTGCTTGTAAGAGAGGTGATGAGAAGGTTTCAGCCATTACTGAACATGCTTGGCAGCAGTATCACTCCATTAAATGGGAAGAGATAAGAGTTGTAGGCAGAGCCAGTAAGAATCGTGAGTTGAAGATCAAAGGAAGCTCTACACATACAGATTACACCTGACAACAACAATATTATATCACCATGGAGAGTTCGTTTTCAGTTGACCCTTGAAGAGGACTTCAGCAAGAAGTAGAAACATTGGGTTAAGTTATAATCAATACTATTGGCTGTTAGAAAGAGAAAAGTTTGCTATTATTATAATATTTTCAGCCGAGAATGACTGAATTATATAATATGTTATATGTACCTAGCTAGATATATTTTGTAGCTTTTCCCCTTCCTGTTTTAATATTATAAATATAATATTTAGAACCTGTTGCTATATTGTTACTAGGTGTACTAACTTGGTAAGTGTGCACTATTTTTTGCCTTTAGGTATATAAACTGTGCATGCATACTAACCACCCTTGGGGTATTGCTATTTTTGAGTTTTAGTTTAATAGAATAGGCCGGATAAAGCTGTGTGAGGCCTGGATATGATATGTGAGGGTCTACTACCCTCTCATATCCGACCTATACTGGACCAGCCCTAGTTTGGACAACTCTCCTGCTGACGCTCATACCGCAGGAATTTACCGTAGCTAGCTGCTTAACTGTTTACCACAGAGCAGAGATAACAGCTGGCAGCTACAATGCTAAAGTAAACCTGCCAGGTGTGCTTCAATTGAATTTTAATTGATTTTTTATTTTGGGCCGGAAATTCGCTTGACACTGCCATATTTTGTGCGAAAATGCTGATAAACCAAGTTGCTAGTGGAAACTGGGCCGGCTTTGGGTGGGTTCTAAAATAGTTAGAGCATGCGCTCAGGTACTGGTGGATTTAGTGCACAAAGCCCCGGCCTACGGCCCTTGGGCTTCAGTGCACTAAATCCACCAGTACCTAAGCAGCGTATGCTCTAACTATTACTTATTACATGAGTCAGAGTGTAATGAGCAGGCTAATTTATTTTCACTAGCCAGAAACCAGAGTGAAATATTTAGTTAAATCACTCTGATAGTGTAGTAAGTGGTTTACTCTATGCTAGATACCATGCACTGCTGTAGTTTGTACTAGGGCTGGTAACTCATCATGGGGCTAAAGTTGGCTGTAGGGGCCTCCCACACTCCCAGCTGATATTTTAGCAGCTGTTATGTTGTTCTACCCTGGTAGGGTAGGCTTTTACCTGAGGAAGGTAGCTGTAAAAACTAAGAAAACTAGTAGTTCCCATGCAGTAGTGTTTTTCATACCAGTTTTCTTTCTGGATTCCTTCGCCCTACTAACTATTTTTTGGGCTTTCATTTCAGCCTTCTTCAATTCTAGCTTTCTTTATTGCCCTCTCTTCTACCTTCTTTGCTCGTTCTTCTGCTTTCTGCTGAAGCTCAATCTCTCTCTTCTTCTTTTTTTCTTCTCTTTCTCATTTCTTTTGTTCTTTTATTTCTTGTTCTTCACGTTTCTTTCTTTCCTTCTCTTCCAATTGAGCAAGTGAATCTGCACTTGTTAAAAGCCTCGCACGTGGCACAGGCTTCTTGGTGCAAGGAGTGTTAGCTACTGGACTGACCAGGTACTTGGATATAGTGCTGTCTTCGTCACTAGATACAGAGTTTCCAGAGTTTCCTGGTACTGGTAATAATGGAGTAGACATTTCTGATACAAGAGTAGTGGAACTCTTGTTTGAGACACAGATGCTATCAGATTTCTGCTGTGTCTCTATAAATGCCACAGGAGTCTCAGGATTGACAGAAGAAAATATGTCAGTCAAACTCGTATATTCATTGTCTGGTGGAAGTGCTTCAGGGTGGTGTAATTTAAGCCAGTTGACGTAATTATTGTCAAAAAATAAGTTATATCCTTCCCTGAAGCGCGTTTCATAAAGTTCTAACTTATCTTGATCAAACAAGTCTGATTTCTCATTGTGACCAAGACTCTCCTCGCACACACCACCTCCATAGCCTCCACCGCCCCCGTTGCTTCCATCATCTCCATTATCTATATCATTTCCGTCGCCCATGTGGCCTTCATCATTTTTATCACCCACGATGCTTCCCTCATCTTCATTGCCCTCATCACTCCCACCTCTATTACTCCCACTATCTCTAGTACACACTCCATCTTTATCACAAATACACTCACTCCCATCTTCATCACCTTCACTATTATCACATGCACCATCTCCATCTCCATCATTCGATCCATCTTTAACATTTTGAGACATTGAATTAGCAGCAGGATCCACTTGTGGCTGTGGTCTTGCCTCAACTTCATCAGGGACTTTAATTGCAGTAGGATCATAGGGGTACACTCCAGATTTCTTAAAACCCGCAATAATGTTTGAAGGAACCAGAGCTTTCAGCCATGCTTGTGAAAATACTAGATTAAAATTGAATTTTGTAATAACTTTTCCTGGGTTTTTATGGAAATAATCATGACAAACATTAGTCCACTGTGACTTCAGTGAAGAAAACACACCTACATCTAATGGTTGAGCTTCGTGGGTGGTGTGTGGTGGAAGACACAACATAACAACATCATGGTCACGAGCAAAACGTATCACATCTGGTTGGTAATGTGTACAATGACCATCAAGAAGCAATAGAAGAGGACGTCCAGAAACTGCATGCTTAATGAAGTGTACTTCCAACCATCCCTCAAATAGATCTGTATTGATCCAACCATTGTCACTGAGGCCATACTTGGTTCCGGGCACTTCATTTTTGGTCCATGCGTGGTTAAGATTCTTTGCATCAAAGATGACCATCGGGGGAATTGCCTGGCCTGTTGCATTGGCACATCCAACAATAGTAACTTGTCCCTTTTTCCCTGCTTGACGGTATCGAATTTTTTTGGAACCCACTACAGCAACTACATTTGGGGGTTTAAAGTCAAAAGGAATACCAGACTCATCTACATTATAAATCTGAGCAGGATTATTCATCAAACCACACTCATCCAATACATCTTTCAGCAACTTGAAATATTGAGTTAAGGTTTCTTTGTTAATTGCATCCATACGAGAATGTGCTGTACTGTCACCTTTTCTAAGGCATAAATTTCCCTGGCGCTCTAAAAAACGACTCCACCACCCATGGGTAATACGGGACTTCCTAAGCACACCTTTCTCAGCTGCTACTGACTGAGCAATTTGCATAACGTCTCTCCTTGTCTTCCCATACCCAATACCAGCACACTCTTTTAAAAAAAGCCCAAGCTCTCGCTCTTCAGTACTATTAAGGTATTGTTGGGGGCCTGGTTTTCGACCATGTACTACCTTCCCACTTAATCGATCCTTCAGAGTTGTACGTGGGACACCGTGTTCATGAGCTGCCTTGTTGATTCCACTTCCAGAGTGTACAGCTTTAATAGCTGCTTCCATTTGCTCATTTGACCATTGATTTCTTCTTGCATATGGCCTAAAGGTAGTAGGCAAAGGAGGAGATGTGGAACCTCTTCGTCTAGTCAGGCGTTTTCTCACACCTTTGCGAGGCATATCTTTGTAGCTAGCAACTGCAAAAATAAATTAAAATAACCATTATATATATATTTGTAGCAACTGCAATAGCTATAAGAAATAAAAATAACCATTGCATTCTACTGTGAGGACTTACTTAGGTCAGAGACAGTCACCTTGAACACCAAATATAGCTTTTAGCTATACCCCAAGCGCTGTGAACTGCAACTAAAATAAGACTACATAAGTTAGCAGCATAATTAGGCTGCAAGTAAGACTTACCAAGTCGCTTGAAGCAGCAGAAATAGCAAAGAAACTAGTCCCAGATAAATGTACTCTAAACTCGCTTGGCGGCCACCGCCCACTTTACACATACTCCCGTTTTTTTGTCCGTATTTCTATTCCGGATAAGTGGTCGATAATTGGATGACATTTGGACGATATAGGCCATGAGCCAGACCCCCAGATTTTGGCTATCAGTACCATTTGGGGTGAATAATATTCATAGTAATTTTTGAGAAGGTATATACCCCTAGAGTTGGAAAATGCATGATAGCATCGTAGCCACGGTAGCTTGTGGTTTTTATGCACCCAAATTGTAACCGGACTTCACTATAACCGATAAACACATAGTGCTCATATTGTACACATTGTACCTGTCAATGAAACACTCTTACTGACAAAATGTTGCCACACCACTTCTACAAGTGTGGTTGCCAAAACCACACCCACAAGATATTGCTAAGTCATCAAGTAGAGCACATGGGTTGATTCTTTTAAGAGCCATTTTAGAAGATGAAGTGAAGACCAACTACAGCCAAATCTATTAGAGAAGGTAACAATTCTAGCTAGCTTGGTCAAGCAACTAATAGCTAATGGACTACTAGCTTTGATAGTGTGTGAATCATGAATGATTGAGTTTTTAGGCTATTCAGTATTATCTTTTTGATAAAGAATGGAAAGGACCACAGCAAAAGAGCAGTGTATCATACACCAGACCATAAGTACAGAAGATGATGACCATTTTAGTCAGTCCACAAAAGTACAATTCATGGCTAACATTGTTAGAGGCGGCCAAAGTGAGAAATTATAGACCTGTCTTGAATGTTGCAGAGCAAGTTGGAGAGGGTGAAGTTCCTAAAATCTTCTCTATCACAGGAAATGCAGAAGCATTTTCACTATGAAAAGAGATTTAGAAACTATTAAAAGGCAAAGAGAGGCAAGTTTTAGTGATGATATGCTTAGCATTGAGGCTGGCTGTACTTCAAAGAGGCCATGTAGGAGGTCAACATCAGAATCCAGGGTATACAAGGCTATCTGCATTTTTTGTAATAAGGATAGGTTCCTTAAGGGGTCTAAGTCACGTGAAAAGCTCACACAAGCTGTTCAACTGAGAACAGACAAAACACTCCGGGAATGTGCAATCCAAAAGGGAGATGAAAAAATTATAGGTATAACAAGCAGAGATATAGTTGCTGCAGAGGCGCATTACCATCTTTCTTGCTACAAAAAGTACACCAAACTCAAAACAAAGGGCAAAGATAATGAGAAAGGAGGAGATGAATCGTATCAAGTTATTGAAAGAGACGCTTTTGTAGACCTTTTCAAGTACATACACACTAAAATCATTCCCAACAAAGATATAGTATCAATGGTTTGTTTGACGACACGGCTTGAATCCTTTATGCTATCTAACAATAAATTGTTGAGTGAGTCCACAAAGAAACATATTCGCAGAAAACTGGAAAACGAGCTTGGGGATTCAGTTAAGGTATGTTCAGATGACAAAGGAAAGCTGCTGGTGATTCCTGGCAGTTTGTCATTGCAAGAAGTTGTCCTGGAAAATCAAGCTATACACAAGGAACTCACTGTCTGGAAAACGAAGATGAGCACAGTGACCACAATTGTAGATCAGGCTTCCTCACAGATTTGATCTGTCATCAAACAGGACATGCTACCCACTCCTTGACCATACCATCCATCCGATGCTGCTTCTTACTACTATTATATCCCGCATCTATTGGAACGTTTTCTTGTTGGCCTTCTCACTGGAGATCCTGGAGGTAAGTGTTACTCAGACAGGATCAACACTTTAATTCAGTCTCTTAGCCAGGATATGATCTATGCTGTGACATGCGGTAAGCACAAACCACCAAAACATATGCAACTTCCATATGCTGTCAAAACTCTAACTGGTAACACAGAGCTTATTCGTACACTGAACAAGTTTGGGCATAGCGTATCTTACTCCCAGCTAGAGGAGAACGAGACTGCTCTGTGCCTCCAAAAGTTAGCAACAGGTCTCAACCAGATAGTGGCTCTTCCAGCTTTTATCAAACCCCATGTCTTCACTAATCTGGCATGGGATAACATAGACAGACTAGAGGAGACTCTCTCTGGAAAAGGTACATCACATCGAGTGAATGGCATAGTTGTACAGGCCAAGGTTTATGGACCTGATCTTCCCCGGTCTGAACTTCCACTAGTAGTAAAGAAAAAGCAGAGATCAATCAGTGTTGAGCATCAAAAATTGGATGTTTATGTAGCTGGTACATGAGTTGGCCCACAACCTATTCAAACCCGAGAGAGACACTTTTTAGACAATATAAAAGTAGCTCAAGTGGCCCACCAGAAAAATTTATTATGGATTCTTACTAGGCAAACAGATCAAAAAGTCCAAGCTATACCCTGCTGGACTGGGTTTAATATCCTAACTCGAAAAAAATTCAGATTTCGGAAGATGTTGTTGGGTATCTCCCTACTATAAATGCTCCAGCCACTGAGTTGAATACTGTGTTTGAAATCATGAACCAGTCTGAATTAATCAGGGAAGAATTGCAACTAGAAACAATTGTAGTAGTTATGGATCAAGCACTCTATGCAAAAGCTGCTGAAATAGCTTGGAAGCATAAGGAAAAGTTTTCCCATCTTATTCTCAGAATGGGAACATTCCACACTATCTGTAATGCTCTTGGTATCATTGGAAAGCGGTTCAGAGATGCTGGGCTTAAAGATATTTGCATAGAATCTGGGATAGTTGCTGAGGGGTCCGTCAATGGTGTTCTGGATGGCAAACACTACAATCGTGCTGTGAGGGTCCACAAATGCATTTATGAAGCCCTGATGAGACTGGTATGGGCAGAGTTCACAGTTTGGCTGGACCTAAATCACAAAGAGCAAACTGCTTCGATTACATCTTTGTTGTACAAAGTAAGTGATATGGCATACACGGTAAGTCAGCAAGAATTTGAAGAGTTGCTTCAAACTCCACTTCTAGTTCAGGTGATGACTTTGTGGAATAATTTTCTGGAGCATCTCCGCCACAATAATGGAGAGCTATCAGCCTACTGGATGTCGTATATTGACATGGTAGGAGATGTTGTACTTGGCCTTTTACGCGCTTCTCGTGAGGGAAACTGGAGTTTGCACCTAAATGCCATTAGAGTCATGATTCCATGTGAACTGGCTAACTGTACATGCATGGCCAATGGGCTCAAGTGCACTGATATGTGCAGGCTGCAAGACTGTAAGAATCAGGCATCAGTTAATCAGGAAGACGAAGAAGTTGAGAGTGAAGATGAAACTGATATTGAATGACTATTAACAGATTCATTTTTTAACATCATTATTATATTGTTGCCATATTAAAAGTTAAAGTCCAGAGTCATATAATATGTTGGGAGATATAACAATATTTCTATGACTATTTCTTACCCAATAACGCCCACCCGGTTTTATATACGGTTTTAATTATAGGGTGATAGAAACCAAAAACTACCATGACAGCACTGCTATCATACATTTCTCAACTCTAGGAGTGCATGGCTTGCCAAAAAACACTGATAGCATTATTCACCCCAGATGGTACCGACAGACCCTCTGGCTCATTGACTAATAATAGGTGATGGTCGATATATGGTTGTTTACGCTACTGGCACTAGATATTTTTTGTGATTTTTTTTGTGAAGGTATCTAGTTTGGAATAAGTATAGCGTGACATGGCAAAATATTTTGAAAGCAGGCTAATTTATTTTCATGAGTGAGTGAAAATAAAGCCTGAAAGTGAAATATATCTTGCCATATCACTCTGACAAGTGTAATAAGTGGTTTATTCCACACTAGATATCTTCACTGCTGTAGTTTGTACTAGAGGACTGGTAACTCACAAAGTAAAGTTGGTCATAGGGGCTACCGTAGTTCCTCGGGTAACAAGCCTATACCTGGGTTTGTTCCTGCTGAGTCAGCTAATTCCCTTAGCATTTAACCACACTGCAATCTGATTGGAGGCCTGGGTTTGTTCCCTGATGCATGCTGCAAAGTAAGTTGCAGCATCAGGGAACAAACCCAGGCCTGACCTCTGCCCAACTAGGGGCTACCCACACCCTCCAGCTGATATTTTAGCAGCTTGTCTAACCAGGTTGAGTAGGCTACACCAGAGGAAGGTAGCTGTAAAAACCAAGAAAATTATCAAGTTTGGCTAGGTTGCTATAACTACAGGGGTAATGAGCTTGCAGTACAGCCAAGAAATAACAATCATGAAATATTGTGAGTTATTTCAAGGTCATGTACCTAAAGATATCTAGGGTGGAATAAATAATGTATTCCACTCTAGATATCTTCACAATGTTAGGTATGACCCTTGTGAGATAACTCAAGTTATCAATCACATGGTGTTATCTCAGGCTGTATTGTGCAAGCTCATTACCCTCTGATACACCAGTAAATTTAGCAACTGGGCCTAGCTTACCAGTTTTTTGTGTTTTACGGCCACCTTCCAGAAACCACTGCGCTTCTGAACTTTAGTATAAGTCTGGCTAGCCAGACCCTTTACCTACCACTACGATAGCCAGGCTATGCTGAACTGGATCAAATAACGTGGATTAACAGGGGAGTAGGAAGCCAGATCGTATTGGTGCGGCCATTATAACTACACCCGCTCATTACAATACAGTGGTTTTCTATTAAAATAAACCAAAGAGTTTTATTTCTATGATCTGCATATCTAATAAATTCAAGTGCCACTGTAGCTAATCACAACAAAAAAAAAAAAAAAAAAAAAAAAAAAAAAAAAAGTCTGTACAAGCTATTATTTTATTATAGTTATACCCAAAGCAAATGATTTTTTTATAACAATCAGTAGGTTCATGTCAAATAAATATGTTATAGCTATTATGTAGAGTGTACATGTTGTATTGTTGTATAGCTTATATAGCTACTTGGACATACAATGCAAACAACACAAATAAACTCAAAAACTGAATCCACCTGTTGTGGCCTTCATAGCTTTATTTTCTTCAAACATTTTCAAGTATGTGTGGCAAATAACTTAATGAGAATACTCCTAGTAGTGCAAAAATGGCCATTTTGCAGACCAACAATGATAAAAGACCTCCAAACTACATTTGTTTTTTCAAAAGATCACTTTGGCATAAAGGAACAGGCATGTCTGGAGTTCCATAAAGGCTCGATAACGACTGGGAAATGGTGTGCTTTGGCCCCGTCTTAGCTATTTAATCCCGGCAGAAGTCAATTTAACCGCTCGATTTCGCAGCCCAAATTTAATTTAAATCTAGTGTGCTAATTCAAACTATAACAAATAATTAATAATTAAATAATACCAAAATATATTACTGACTTTTCTGAAAACACTACAGGTGAAAGTGCTGTTTATAATGGTGGAATAAATAAAATATATTAAGTGCAGAAACAATAATACAACATTATTGAAAGTGAACTAGTTATGACAGGGGTTGTTGTTGAATTTATCAATAATTTTCTGGATGACTTCCTTATTGGCAAACGTGGATATATCTCCCAGCTGGTCTTCATTAGCTTTATTTGCTGCAATGCTTCGCAACAAACGTCGCATAATCTTCCCAGACCTGGTCATAGGTAACTCTGGTACCACCTAGGACACAGCAGGTAGAGATTCAATGACAAGTTACACTCACTAAGTTGGCTAGATTTACATAACTACTGTATAGTACAAGCTTTAATTGAAATAAAAAACAAAAAAACAAAAAACAAAACAAAAACAAAAAAATAACAACAAAAAAAACAGCAACAATAAATAAACAAAAACAAAAAAAACTTACAAAAATATGCAGGACAAAGGTACCAAATTTGCTTTGAAACGCTTGTCTGCAGCTTTCCTTCAATGCTTGTGTTAAATCTCTTCCTTCTTGAAAACCCTCCCGTAATGTCACAAATGCCACTAACACATCTTTAGCAAAGCAAAATACATAAAAAAAGAAAGTACATGTAAAACAATAATGTTTGCTTACCTTTGTTGTCTACACAATTAATGACGGCAGTTTCTGAAACTCTGATATCCCTGTTCTGTATAAAGAAACAAACACCTTAAAGGACTTAACATAACTAGCAGAGTTGGATAAACTTAGATTAGACAAGAATAAGACTTGCATGAGTGGGTTATAAAAAGAAACAACGAGAGCAACAAATTAATCAATATAGGAAAAGGGACAACAGATGTTTTAATGAGTAAAAAGTACAGCCAAACAGGTGAAAAACAACAACAACAACAACAAACCAAGAAAAACAGAGTGATCGAAAGATTTCAAAATAGGGTGAAAATATGACTTACTAGAACATTCTCAATTTCTGCTGAGCCGAGTTCTTGGCCGTTTATTTCTATGACATCTTCCATTCTACCAGTAATTCTGTAGTCTCCTTCACCATCACGTCTAGCACCATCACTCGTAGAATAAGCACCTTTAATTAATGACAGCATGGAATGTGAACGAGACATTAAAACAATAAACTTAGTGATATGAAAACAACAACTACAACTGGTTATCCAATAGATATCAAATCTCCTCACCAAGATTAGCTGTGTAATAGAGCTTAAGAAACTGATCATGGTTTTTCCATATTGTCCTAGCCTGGCCTGGCCAAGGTTTAGTAATGCACAATTGACCAGACACATCATTCCCCGTCTGAGCTCCTTCAAAGAAACGCTAACAACACCACAAAACAAAAGATCATCAAAACATTAAAAACTAATACTTCTCCAACTCTGCTATTTGTATACATAATAAATAAATAAATAAATAAATAAATAAATAAATAAATAAATAAAATAAATAAATAAATACAAATAAGCTTATAAACGTTCCTTCAAATGTCACTATAACCTACAACACTGCACTAATCCTAACCTTTTTGACCAACTGAGGATAGATACCCCAAAATGGCCGCATGGGAAAGCCAGGTTTTGGGACATCGTGAATGGGAGATGGACGTGGAGAAATAATTATACCACCAGTCTCTACAGCCAAAGATACATTGGTTTGTATAGTTGTAAAAGTAGAGCAGTGGAAATAGATGGCGTGAGACCTATTTAGTGCATTTTAACAGTGAGAAAATTATGGGCAATTCAAGTGTCTAGATCCAGAACCCTTCACCCACTGCTCATATGTGTCAACCATTCCATTTCAAGTACATCAAATCATACCACGTAATACTAAAAAAAAGAAGCTTCATTTGTGAATGGGGAAAAAAAAGGTGGGGGGGGGGGGGGGGCCCAGTATCCCCCCCCCCCCTTTCCTCCCCTAACATCAAACACTGGTGAACCAAACATTATCCATCCACTCTCACCTGTCTGCCAGTAGGTGTCCACTACAGTACATCTCTTACTTCCCACCACATCATTGTACCAGAGCCACGTCGCCTCATCCAATGGCTCTCCAACTATGATAATGTCATATTACTCGCAATAGTTAACTTTAAAAAATCAAAATCAGGACGGATGGTTTTTTCCCCCAATAATATTGTATACATACTAGTGATGTGCTTGAGCACAAATGGCGAGGGAGCCTAAAACCACACTATTGTTATAATGATTGATTTTAACTTCAACACTCAAAGCTACTTAAAATAATGTCGAGTTTTTAAATTACGTTTATACGATAGATTTAAAAGCCATAGTAACTAATCGCCAACTGTTTGAATTGAAAAAACAACAGCCAAACAATACAGGTTTTAAACGTTTTCTTTGTGATATTCTTTAGCTAAGTAGAAGCTGTAACGCACAATACTTTCACACAACTAGACATACCTACACAAGACTTACCTAAGTGGTTACTCTAGTATACAATACATTTTCAAGTAAATACTGTTGCATACGACTTATTGAATTGGCACCACCACTAACTCCAATAGAAATGGAACTCCGGTAGGTTTTCAAGTTATAACTGCACCCGCAAAAGAATTCAAAACGATAAACAATTCAATTTCTAGGGTGATACGGGTAATGATCAATAAACCTAAGGATTCAGTTTAGTGAAGTTTAGGACGGGGTTGACCACCGAACTAACACAAAAACACCAGGGTCAAAGTACAAAAATGACATACGTACATCCAAACATATTATATAAACAAATATCCCCGATTTTTAATTGAGTTACCCCTGATAGTGTCTTGCTCGCTTGCCAAATATATATATATATATATATATTATATGTATGGTACATTGGATATTTTCCTTGAGAACTTACGCATATTCGAGCGGTCAATATTTCCCCATACTGAATGCTGCATTGGACACTCCAATGTGCCTATCTGTAGATTTGGACAGCTGTATTTTTGTATGCATGGCAGAGCTATCATTGAACGACAGCCATAAGCATAAGCATAGGAAACGAGGGGGCGCAGGAGGAAACGAGGGGGCGCAGGAAGAAACGAGGGGGCGCAGGAGGAAACGACTCCTTACTTTTACAGCTTACTTGAAGTAACTTGAAATTCTGTATGCAGTTTAAAATTCTGCAAGTCACTTGGTTAGCTAGTCTAGCAAAGCAGTAGCACAGAAAACAGAGTCTTTATGCAGCCTAGACAGCCATGCTCTATAGTCGCAGTATCTCTAACTAAAAAACAAGCCCCACCCACTATAATTAATAATCAAGCCACACCTACCGCATCCCAACACCTTGAGTGAGGACCTGTCATATTTTGTCACGCAGTCATCTCCATAGCGCAGAAGTTTACGAATGGTAGTAAGAGCAGCGTAGAAGTGAGTTATCTTCAGACGTGCCACCATCTCCCAATAGCGACCTGTGTGCGTTTATACATCCATTATAAAATATTACAATAATCACAGTTTATAGCCCAAGACATATCGTGAGATATTTCACTCACAAGGAACTAATTGCACATATTTTTCTTATTAATTCCAACTTACCTAACTCCTCCCCCTTACCCTTCCCCCCCCCCCCCCCCCCCCCCCCCCCCCCCCCTCCCCCCCCACTACCACTCCCCACCCCAAACACACCTCTTATTACCTCACTACAATAGATGTAGAGGAAAGCATTTGCTCACCAGGATCGGGGTAGGTGGGGTGACTCTCAAAGAGCACAGTGGTTCCTCCATTACAGAGGGGCCCGTACACCACATAGGAGTGGCCAGTGATCCAGCCAATGTCCGCCACACAAGCAAATATGTCACCATTCTCAGGATGATAGTCAAATACATACTGCAGAGAGAAACAGAAAACATCATACTGCCATTGGCATTTAATGATCGGTGAAGCACTGCCCCTATTAGGAGGTAGGGGGTTAGTGCCTTCCCATGGGATAGATACTGTAGATTCTAATATTTAGTCCTTATCAAAGCAAAGCTTGCTGCATGTGCCAAATTTTCAATGACTAACTTAACTGTGTGTGACCCATCCCTTACCACTATGTACTTTTAAGATATTTCTATAGTTCCTTGTTAAGGTTTTCAATTCATTTATACTCTCATGTTGTAGTCATGAACCAGTCTGCCATGTTGTAGTCATGAACCAGTCTGCCATGTTGTAGTCATGAACCAGTCTGCCATGTTGTAGTCATGAACCAGTCTGCCATGTTGTAGTCATGAACCAGTCTGCCATGTTGTAGTCATGAACCAGTCTGCCATGTTGTAGTCATGAACCAGTCTGCCATGTTGTAGTCATGAACCAGTCTGCCATGTTGTAGTCATGAACCAGTCTGCCATGTTGTAGTCATGAACCAGTCTGCCATGTTGTAGTCATGAACCAGTCTGCCATGTTGTAGTCATGAACCAGTCTGCCATTTTGTTAATATCATATCACTAATAAAAATGCTTGAACTGGGAATAAGAAGTAGAATTATTAATTAATTGTTGCCCCTATACAAAAGTCTCCCATTGTACCATTCTGTCATAAGATTCAATGTAATGCATCTATGTATTGACATGTAATTATGTGCCCGTTTTAGTATTATATAATTTACTGTCTTGTATTCATTATAAATTTTGTTAATAGTTATATATTTTCTTTTAAAAAGAAACTGGTTATGGCCACAATAAGGCAAATTTTATGAATGAGCTTACAGAATAAAACATTTAGTCATGTACTGAATAACTAAGCCCTTGAAGGACTCGTGCTAAACGATAAATATGCATTAATTTGGAGACCAGCAGTAATTTACTGATAAATGTAAGCACAGCATAACTAATAATGTAGAGGACTTTTTATTTTTAACTACATAAATACTATATATAGAATTTACAAATAATGACAAATTTTTCCATATTCTGTAGTATACATTCAAAGATTTCTGGCGTTAAATTTTAATCAAGACATTTCTGTTCCATGGAGCTTTCTTGTTGTCATTATTTGTAAATTTTATATAGCATTACTAATACTTGGTATTAGAACTCAGTGCCTAAACTGACCCACTCACCATGACCTTTCTCAACTATGTGACACACGTCACATGCATAAGCACATCTTTCCAGGCTACATGCTAGTGTATTAACAACAGCTCTCACCTGCTGAGTGAGGGAGGCGTAGAGCAGGTAGCCGGCCTGTGTGTGTACGATGCCTTTAGGCTTGCCAGTACTGCCTGAAGTGTACAATATAAACAGCTCATCCTCACTGTCTAGCTCCTCTGGAGGGCAAACAGGACTCTCCTTTGCCATAGCCTGGAGAGGAGAGAGAGAGAGTGTGTGTGCATGTGTGCGATGAAACTAGCTTTATTAAGCCGAACAGTTATTTATCCTAGAAAGAACTAAAACTTCCAAGACATGGAAGTAACTCATATACAATACAAATGATGTGCTTGAGCATGTGCTAAAACTACACTATTGTTAAATGATTGATTTTAACTTCTAACACTCGAGCTACAAAAAAAAAAGAGTTGAGTTTTTAAATTATATATAAATGGTAAAGGTTATTAAATGCCATAGTAACTGCTCCCCGCAACTGTTTGAATTGAATAATAAAAAACAACAACAACAACAAAAACAAAATAAGTCACGTCATTTAAACGTTTTCTTTGTGATATTCTTTAGCTAAGTAGTAGTTTTAACGCACAATACTTTCACACAATGAACATACCTACACAAGACTTACCCTCATGGTTAGTCTAGTGGACAATGAATTTTCAAGTAAATACTGTTGCATAGGGCTTATAACTATGACAAATAGCGTATTAACTTACCACCGCCACTAACTCGAATAGAAATGGGACTCTGGTAAGTTTTTGAGTTTTAAATGCACCCGCAAAAGAATTCAAAGCGGTAAACAAATTCAATTTCTAGGATGATACGGGTATTATCTCAAGTTTCCTCAAAGCCCAAATACCATGCTGAAGCAGAAATGGAGAGATCTATTTGTGACATTATAGGGCCTTTGTATTTGTAGGCTGAAAATGTTGCTTTCAAGGGGTTCAGTACGTAAGCAAAAGGTTCCGTATATCATGAGACTTTCAAACAGTTCTCTTTCTGCCCAGCAGTAATCTTCTGGGCAGCACATTCATTACATGTGAAAGCTGTCCATCTATTACCGATACTAAAATACTAAATATGTTTACATAACTATATTCAAACAAGCACACACACACACACACACACACACACACACACACACACACACACACACACACACATACAAGCACATTGGATCTCAAATTCCTGATAGTGTTTTGCTTCACTTGCTAGCCTATTGTTATTATTTTCAAAAAGGAAAGGGGAGGGGACATAATTAATATCTCACTTACGTCGCGTAACCAAATGTCTCTTTCGTCAGTCATGTTCACTTCAGTGTTGGACCTGTTATCCACCAGAATGTGTTTCACTCCTTCCAGCTTCTTCTTGTCTTCGTCCATTCCCTTCTCGAACTTCCTCACAGCTTCGTCCAGAGTTTGCTTATACTCACACTCCCCAATCTTGTCCACAGTGAAGATATATCTGCAGCCACCTGGTCACCATGAATTGGCAAAAATTTGCTAAATATATTATAGGATTGTTATTCTGGTAATACAGAACTCTTGAGCCAGAAGTGTCATCTTTATAAAATAATGTGAAATCTTAGTTAATAATTGTAAATTTAAATATTTCATATTAAAACTGAATTAAATTTACAAAACAAAATGAAATATACCGTCTTTAATTCTGTCCAGAAGTGCAAGTTCTCCGAAACCTCCAAAAATAACACTGCAATAGTGATAAGACAATACTTATATAATGACTGCTGCTACATGTAGGTAATGAATTAATGTTTCAAGTGACATCTGCAACATTTTATTGTTCCTTTCAAATTATAGCTGCTAAAAATACAATAAAGAAGTACACAAGGGAAAGAAAAAAGTTTATAATATTAAACGATCATACACTATAAATAATTCATTTGAAATGCACACACGCGCACACACACACACACACACGCACACACACACACACACACACGCGCACACACACACACACACACACACACCTATGAATAGCTCCAATCCTGGCACAAGCCATCATGGCTCCCACCAACAGAGGGCACACTGGCATGTAAATGGCCACACAGTTTCCCTTCTCAACTCCACATCTCTTCAAAACGTTGGCTATCCTACATGTCATCTCCAGCAACTGACTGTAGAAAATAATACATAAAAGCTATGTGGTGAACATTCCTCAATACCCCTCAGTAAACAACAACAAACAACAATGCAAAAATGCCACTTCATAGCGTGTAACATACTGTAGCAGAAATAATGGAACAGGGTCACAATAAAAGGACACACTGTAGAATTACAAAGAGAAACTAAAACTCTTGCACTAGTTGAGCTGCTGCCATCAACAGTTCACTAACCCAGACATAGGCATCTTCAAGTTTGCAGTTAAAACTTTATTTCAATAATAGGAAGCACACACCAAGGTGCATAGAGATGCAAACTTATAATGGTAAGTTCTGTTACGGATAAGTGCTCTTCAAAAGTAAAAAACAAAAACATACATAATGGTGAGAATCACACTGGTGAGTTCAGGAATTCCTTCTAGCAAAGGAGGGTGGGGTGAGGTGGGTGGGGTGTGGGGTGGCGACACTTGGCTTCCTCTCTTTCTGTGGGGGAGTGTACCACAGACTCTACACATTGACCGACAATCTCATAAAGATATCAATTGAGCAAAACTGTTTTTTGTCTGTATTTAGGTTTCCTTTTTTAATTTAATCATTGAATTTAATTATTTAATTGTCTAGTTTCATACTTTTCAACGGTAAAACCAGGCAGGTTATCAAAGAAAAAAAAAACTGCCAAACTTGACTTGAAGCATTTTACAAAACAGCTGATGGACAGCGAGACAGCCAGGCCAAGTTAACACTCGCGCACAACCTTACCCGTATGTTACAGTCTCGTGCTGTCCTGGCTCGTGCTTCTCCCAGATGAGTGCTGGCTTTTCAGGATGGACTCTGGCATGTCTGTCAATGCAATTCACTACAAACACATTACCACAGGAAAATACTCAGTCTAGTGAGGAATAGGGGTGTGTTTGAGTGAATATGTGAGAGTAAATGTGTGTGCGTGTGTGCTTGAGTAAATGTGTGTGTGCGCGTGTGCTTGAGTGAATGTGTGTGTTTTTGAGTGAACGTGTGTGCATGTGTGTGTGGTTTTTTTTTTAGTGAATGTGTGTGTGCGTGTGTAACACATACTACTTTTCCTTCAAAAATTTTTTTTCCCTTCAGAATTGGAGCAATTTTGAGGTTTATACGTATATTTATGTTGGGCATGGAACACTCCACATGTCCGACAAGTACTACATAACTTAGCTACAAGTGCTGAGCTATTTATGCTAACACCACTACAATATATTCCAGACAAAACAAACAACCTAACCTTGTGTGTGTGTGTGTGTGTGTGTGTGTGTGTGTGTCACGTGTGGCACACATATTGTACATGTTCCTGTGAGAAATCACCTCGTTAGATGGTGCCCCAAAATTATTGGGGGGGGGAGGGGTTAGTGCCAGTCCCCAGAGCCCCCCACCTCCTACGCCACTGAAATACTCAACCATTATTATCTTAGCAGGGAATAAAATAAAAAAGGGGTGGAATGACCTTTCTGATAGAGAAAGTTGATAGGGTCACCCAGCGTATGGTTGCTTTATCTCCTTTTGGAAAACTTTGTCACCTTCATACAGGGGGTGGAGCTGATTATAGAACAATCAAGGTCACTGCATCTATTAATTTAGTTCCCTTAAAACATGGGCTACCTCCATTTGACAGTCATACATACACAATTATATAGATACCTGATACGTTGATTTTGCCGTCTAGAAACCACTTGAATTCTCCAGTCTTTAAATCACACTTCATAACTTGGTCAAAAAGTCGAAACCACTCCAGTCGACGTTTTCCCAGCTTTCCCCAAAACTGTCCGGGGTTGTTAATGCTCTCCTTGTAAACGGCATCATACTGGTCAGATACAAAAGATAATCGCGGGTAAGGCTCCGCCATGGTGTCAGAGTAACTGCTCACAACATCACCGCAGTCCTTTCAGCGCGACAGCAGCCAACTCTTCTTCGCTGCCCCCTCACCTCAACGGTGATGTAGGTCGTAGATGACAGTTACAAAATAACCGCGCGCGCTATTATAAAAATTTCTGGAGACTGTAAAACAGGGTCACAAGATGTTTTTACATGTTTGTATACATGCTACTTTAATTTAACAATAATTTTTTAAACTATAGTGACAATGAAAGTTTGCATATAAAAACGAAGTAAAATTTTCATGAAAGAGAAGAAAATAAAAAAATTGCATGGTCAATTAATAAACTTTTGCTATCTGTGTTAAGACATGGACATCTTCTCATGTTCTTCTATAATCTTTTCCACAACATCAGGATTGGCAAGAGTGGAGATGTCTCCCAACTGGTCCGATTGACTTGCTGCAATTTTACGCAACACTCGCCGCATTATCTTGCCGGACCTCGTCTTGGGAAGACCAGGAACAACCTGAATGAGTCACAACACAACAATAATAAATAATAATAATAATAATAAATAATAATAATAATAAATAATAATAATAATAAATAATAATAATAATAATAATAATTTGACTATAAAAATTCCTGCGAATAAAGTGCAGGAATCCTACTATAATACATAACTAGAAAAATGTTCACGTAATTTAATTTTATGGTTTTTCTCTATTCCAAACGTTTTTCCTTCAAAATTATTCTGAAAATACAAACAGTAACTACTTAATCATACAATTTCTGGCTGCATGTACAATGAACAGTTGTAAATAACATCTTCATGACACGGAATAAAGAATATGACATTAAATAATTCACTCCCCTTCTTTAAAGATTACTACCCCTAACTGCACCGTTTTAGAAACTAACCAGGATTTCTGGAATAGCAAAAGCTCCTATTTTGGCTCGGACAACATCCTTCAAAGTAGGTGTCATTTCTTCTGTCGTAGCCTCCACACCAGCCTTGAGGGTAACGAACGCCAACACAGCTACAAGAATGGAACAAAAAAATAAATAAATAAAATTAAAATAAAAAAAATAATAATAATATGACACTACTATTGAATCAGGTAGACATGGTACACACACACACACACACACACACACACACACACACACACACACACACACACACACCTTCTCCATAGATCTCATGAGGGTAGCCTACAATGGCTGTCTCTGACACTCTGGGCTCGGTATTCTAAAAGGAGAACATACAAATAATATTGATAGTGCAGAGAGACTGCCAGTGAGCCAGCTCAGCAAACCAGAAATTACAACATTGATATAGATGTGCATTTGACTATACTTCTGAATTTGTAACACAAGACCTTGAAAAATGGTCATCAAGGGATCAACACTTAATGAATAAATAGTATCACAGGGTGCAACTGTGTGCATTTGGTGCTTACACAATCCTCTAGAATTGAAAGTCATAAAGTGAAATACTTATACTTTGTGATGGCCGTTAGATACAAAAACTGCTGCATTTCTATACACATGCTGAGGGATAATTCAATTAAGCACCGAACCAGTGATACATACAAAAGTGACTGCACTAACAATGTGTTAGGCTTGTCCTCACCATAGCACATTCAATTTCAGCTGTGCCTATTCTGTGGCCCTTGATGTTGACAACATCATCCACCCGCCCAGTGATCCTGTAGTCTCCATCTTCATCTCTTAGAGCACCATCCCCAGTAAAGTAGTAGCCTTGTGAAACGCAGTGGGGAGGGGTTGGGGGTAAAAATTATAAAATAATAATAATAATAGTGAGCTACAATTGTAGGGGCCAGCAAATAAACTCCTGAGCATTACCTGGGTGAGGTTGATAGTAAGTCTCCAGGAACTTATCGTGATTGCCCCATATGGTTCTAGCCTGGCCTGGCCAAGGTTTCTTAACGCAAAGATGGCCTGCCACACTGTTTCCTTTCTGTACTTCATTCTATAAAACAGGAGTGTACAAAGGCTCTGATCAAAGAGTATTTTGTGTGAATAAGACAGAAGAAGCTTATAATTGATGTTGCACATGGCTTACCTGCACATTGATGAGTTCAGGTAGAATGCCCCAGAATGGCCTCGTAGGAAAGCTTGGTTTCGGAGGAGAGTTATCTGGAGATGGGCGTGGCGTGATCACTATACCACCAGTCTCTACACACACACACACACACACACACACACACATTCAGTTGCAAACACAACAGTCAGCATCTTTGTTGTCTCCTTAGTGCCAAGGCCACAACTACAGCAGAACCCCAGCAATCCGAACACTAAGGGACAGAAGGGTGTTCGGATTAGTGAAGTTTGGATCATCGAGTGTACATTTTAAATCTAGTGAAATATTTAACTAGTGATGTGCTTCAGCACAAGTGGCGAGTGAGCCATTGTGCATAAGTAGGAAAACAGGTAGCTAAAACCTTTAAATTTTAAATCTGATAAAAGTTGTGACTTTACAAAAGTCTGTATGCAAAATAACAAAAAGTCTACAACTTTTATTTATATATTGATGTTATTAGTTTGGAGCATAAAACATAGCATAAAATAGAAACTTCGATTGAACGTTTCGACTCGAGAGTCTGCTTCAGCAATGCAAAAAGTTTGCTTGAAGCTAGTGTTCTAGTTCCTATATAATAGTTAAGCGCTGCCTTGGAGGAAACTACCGTTTTTAGGGTCCTGAAGGCTCTAGGCTGTAGCGTCCCCGAGCGCAGCAAGGGCACTACTTAGGGCATGAAAGACCCTAAAAGTGGTAGTTCACGATGGCTGCATGGCACCTGATTTAGAACGTAGCAACTGCTCCTAACAATGGGACACTATGTGCAATCGGAGGGACACTAAGTTAATAGTGTCCCTCCTTGAAGGACCTAAGCAGCTTAAAGTTCCTGTCACAATACAAAAACTATAGTAGCTATGTTCTAATCATAGTTTAGGAAGACATCATTCAAACCTTTTATTCATAAAAGTAGCTACAAATAGCTAAGTAGCCAGTTGACCGTTTATTTTAGCTTCATGGAATTACTTTCTTACCTTAATTTCCCCCGAGTAGCAGTCAGTATAGTGGTAGCTTCTGTAGTATTTATTTAACAAATCTAAAAGACCAGTAGTTCTTGACAAAAAACACCCCAGCTACTAAAAATAAATAAAAATAAATAAATAAATAAAAAATAAATAAACCACAGTTTTTTAATTATGTATGGTAATGAGATTTCAATGCCATAGTAGTTCAATGTCTCCTGCTAAGCAGTATTGCACAACAATTTCACACATACTTGTTCACTATGTCATTTTGGGCAATTACAGCTAGCATAAAGTGCATTATATTTCATAACCAGTATATAGGTGTCCAGGCATACCCACCTGTCTGCCAGTACGTATCAACTATTATACATTTCTTGTCTCCAGCTACGTCATTGTACCACTGCCACGCCTCTTTGTTCAATGGCTCACCCACTACATTTACATACACACACAATAATAACAGTAAATCAAAAGTTGTATAAAAAGTATCTTAAATAAAAACCAGTACCACCCTAAACTTTTGCTTCAACCTAAAACATTAAACTGAATCTAGCTCAAACACCATTGTGACACACCTTCACTTTTCTTCCAATAAAGAAGAGACCACACCCATTACAGGGTGTGTAGGCAACAGGAACCACAGCCACCTTAATAATACTTTATACTACATGTACATTAGTATACTGTTAGACCTTCCACTGCAGACCAAAATTAGGAAAAGAGTCGTCTACATAATTATACTGTAGGTCATACCACGACATGGAGGTTGATTTAAACAACTGAGTGCCAAAGGCCTGAAGATGGTGTACACCCCTTACCGACCAAAACGGAGGGGTGCAAGCTATTTGTACTATGGCTCTAGGCTATAGAAAATGCATCAAAAGTAGTTTTTGATCGGACGATTCATGTATTCACCCCCTAGAAGGTGGGTATGAAATATATTCACCGCGAATTGAGAAATCTGTGGATGGTTTGACCATACCATGGTACAAATAAGACAACCCACCTGCCCCGCCCTCCTAACACTCACCACATCCCAATATCCTGAGTGTAGATCTGTCGTACTTGGTCACCCACTCCTTCTCGTGTCTGAGGAGGAGACGAATAGCAGTAGGAGCCGTGTACAGGTGAGTCACTTTCAAGCGCTCCACCATCTCCCAGTATCTACCTGTCAAGGAGGAAATTGTGAAGATTAAATCAACATTATCTTGTTATCACGACAACCAGTCAACATATACGCTAAAGCAGGAATAACTGAATAAAAATACAGGGAAAAAAAAAAAAGAAAGAAAGAAAAAAAAAAAATTAAGTATTTATGGCAGTAGTCACTAAGTGTTAACAACAACAACAACAACCTATCAGTGGCGTTCATTAAGCTATTTCAAACTGTGCTCTTTATACTTGAAAAATGTGAAAATTTTAAATTGTGAATTAATTCCTAAAGTGACAGTATTGTGACTTAAGTGCATGTTATTTCATGCTACCAGCCACTGTGCTCAGTAGTTGAAGTACTCTGCACCAGAGCTCTGTGATAAAATATCCAACAACTCACCAGGATCGGGGTAGGTGGGGTGACTCTCAAAGAGCACAGTGGTTCCTCCATTACAGAGAGGCCCGTACACCACGTAGGAGTGGCCAGTGATCCAGCCAATGTCCGCCACACAAGCAAAGATCTCTGATTCAGGATGATAGTCAAAGGCATACTGGGAAAAACACACACATATTATACATACATAAATGAACATGCATACATACATCCACACACAACATACATACACACAAACAATACACATATATACATGATATGCTGTAAACCCTCGCTAATCCGAAACTTTGATAGCCCAAACACTTCAGATGCACCATTTCTAAGATGGAACTACCTGACTGTGTGTTTATAGCAAAGCATATTCTATTCTTAAATTGTGCCAGGCGATCTTTACCTGCTGTCATTTACCTGTCTATGAGCAGAACATTACTAAAAAAAAATCATAAACCATTGTATTATTTCTCATTCTCACTGACAACTAGCGCAGGAATACGGAGTAGGCAATTTACTATTGCAGACATCAAAAAGAAAGACTATAACTACTACAAGAGCATCCAAAAATTTCAATCTTAACACCCTCTGGTCCAATACTGTTCAGACCAGTGAGGATCTATTGCATTGGGTTAACAGAAAATCCAGCAATTACCGAAACAATCGGGTTGATCAGAACTACTAGGTTTTAGAAACAAAATAAAAGAATAACCTAATAACCTTAATTTTTGGTGAAAAAAAAAAAAACAAAGAAAAAAGAAAAAGAAAAACAAACAAACAAACAACAACAACAAAACAAACAACAACCTTAATCATGATTCCATTTTGCTGCTATAAATTATTATCAACCAACAATAGTTCTCACCTGCTGAGTGAGGGAGGCGTAGAGCAGGTAGCCGGCCTGTGTGTGTACGATGCCTTTAGGCTTGCCAGTACTGCCTGAAGTGTACAACATGAACAGCTCATCTTCACTGTCTAGCTCCTCTGGAGGGCAAACGGCAGATACTTCAGTCATAGCCTGCACAGTGAGAATATACAGGTTTCAAACAGGACTTCTGATGGGTGGGTGGGAGACTTAGCCACACCCATTTTAAAAGCCTACACTACTTTGATGCACATTCCTATATGAGAGTGTATACCTCACACTAATCAGAGTTCATATGTTAACACTCACAATGGGTGCATTTAAGGGAAGGGGTGGGGGGTGGGGGGGGGGGGGGGGGGGGGGGTGAAGGGGGCATTTACTCCCCCCACCTAGAAATTCTTTAGTACCATATTTTTTATTTTACGACATGAAAACAGTATAGTTGCATGTTCCTAATCACTCAAAGGGTCTAACATACTCTCTCATTGCCCCTTCTATAATTCAAGATAGTTATTTTTTTCCCCTTCTAGATTTGTCTGTATGCAGCCCTGACACATAAAATTCAACTTCTTCAACTTTTGTTGATGTACTAAAAATACTAGTGATGTGCTTGAGCACAAATGGCGAGCGAGCCTAAAGACTATACTATTTTTATATGAATGATTTTGACTTCTAACACTGAAGCTACTGAAGATAAGGTCCAGTTTTTAAATCTCGCATACACGGTAAAGGGATTTCAGTGCCATAGTAACAACTCTCTGCAACTGTTTGAATTGAAGGAAAAAAACAACAACAAAACAATACACGTTATTTAAAAGTTTTCTTTGTGATATTCTTTAGCTAAGTAGTGGCTGTAACACACAATGCTTTGACACAACTGGACATGCACCTGTGTTACACAGACTTACCTTCGCAGTAGTATAGTGGACAATGTATTTTCAAGTAAATACTGTTGCGCACGGCTTATAACCATGACAAAGAGCGCATTGACTTACCACCCCCACTAACTCGAATAGAAATGGAAGTCCTGTAAGTCTTCACGTTTTAACTGCACCAGTAAAAGAATTCAAAAAGGTAAACAATTCAATTTCTAGGGTGATACGGGTACTGATCGATAAACAGAGGATTCTGTTTAGTGAAGTTTGGGACGGGGTCGACAACCGAACTAACACAAAAACGCGAGGGTCAAAGTACAAAAATGCCTTATGTACGTCCATACATATATACAACTCACAAACATCCCCGATTTTCGATTGTGTTACCCCTGTAAGTGTCTCGCTCGCTACGCTCGCTCGCCAATTATCTTTTAATAAAATATGGGGGGGGGGGGGTGGAGTGGGAAATTCCTCTGTATGAAACCCCTCAGAAATAATACACATCATCACTGTCTCTGCCCCTCCAGCCCCCCCCCCCCCAAATCTGTGTAAGCCCCTCCCTCTCTGATATCCTTATGTCACATGACTCAACAGCTCACCTCCTCCAGCCAGATGTCACGCCCATCCTCTATGTGGACGTCTGCTCCTGTCCTCTTTGCCACAAACACTCTTCTCACGCAGTCACACCCTCTCAATGCATCATCCACCGTCTGCTTCAGTGGAATCACCTTACCTCCACGCACTCCCTGGTCAGCGGTGAATACTACTGAGCATGAACCTGTAACAACAATACTGAGTGATACTCAATGTACATGCAACAATATAATATCTCCTGGATCCTGGATGACACATCAATGGCACATCCATATGTGAATTCAATGGTACATTGGTTAATGTTATTTTAGTTACGAGGGAAAAAGGAAAATAGGGTTTATTTAGCAATTAATCTAAGGGGTGTGTGGACGAGATTGAACTTGCTCTATCTCAAGAAGGTCAAATACATAATTAACAAGATAGAATAAGAATGAAGAGATGGCACTGCACAATCTTTCTAATCAATTACCAAGACAACACTAGAAGAGCAACAATGAACTTATATGATTTAAGCAATCAAAATCACCTTCTATTTTTTTTTTCACTTTTTAACTTGTATTTCGTTTACGAAAAATTCAAGGGGGTCCCCTTGCCTATATATATGTACACACACACACACACACACACACACACAACTATGATGCTTGAGAAATAGTACTGGTTCTACAAACTATTCTTAGATTTCTTGTTAGAGGAAAGGGGGAGGGGTTAAATAATAAATAAACAAGTAAATAAAGCATTGTTGTGATTACAAAAGAAATATAATACCTATCATATGTATCCTTCTAGTAGTCCTCCAGCTGTTCTTTGTGCATAAAGGGGCGGGGCCCAGAGGAAGGAGAACGTCTGGTAACTTTCGCCAGGTTTTTGCGAAATTGTACCGGAATGTTGGGACAACCAATTAAACGACCACAGTTACTTAAACATCATTCTTACGCATTGTGACAGCATTACTCAACTCTACACTTGCTGTGCTTTATTTCGCAATTATGTGCTCAGTAGATATCGCGCAAGTCTACGATGTCACAAAAACAAAATTAACCGAATCCCGGCATTCACAGAAACCTGGCAAAAGTCATCAGATGTTCTCTGAGAACAGCTGGTTAACGAGACTACCCTTCCAATTGACGTCAATTCTGCATGCAAGTCAAACATGTTGACACAGCCTAAGGATTTATGCCAATTATCTGACATGCCTAGCAAGAAATATAAAGTAACACGTCACTTCTGTACACAAGTAAAGCAGCACTTCAGTACAGCCATGTGAAACACTAGGAAGAAAAATAGTGACTGAAGTTTTACTGTAGGTACAACCCCCCCCCCCCCCCACAATAATAATAATAATAATTAAATACCGTTGCTATATTGTTGTCAGGTGTAATAACTTGGCAAGTGTGCAATAACACTTGCCCGGTATTTAAAATAGTTAAAGCATGAGCGCTTAGTGCCTAGTACATTTATCGCACTCAGTCCTCGGGCCTACGGCCCTCGGGCTGTCGTGCATTAAATCGACTAGAAACTAAGCGCTCATGCTTTAACTATAACTAATAATAATAATAATAATAATAATAATACAGAAAATAATTAAACAAGTAAAAACCCTGCGGTTAAAAAAAAATTGTCAAAACATTACCTTAAATTTTTCACATTGCAGTTTCCAAAAATATTCTGTATTTAAAATGGTTGACTACATGCAATCCCATGTGCCACATCTATACCCTTATTACACACTAACAAATGCACATACACGCTCACCATCCAGAATTCTGTCCCTCAATGACTCAGCACTGAAACCACCGAACACAATACTGTGCAAAGAAACACAAAACATGGTAGTCAAACACTGGTCTAACAAGTGCTAAACACCCAACAATTAAATGGCCACATCCTGTCACATGCAAACCACTGTACTAATTCGCACAAATGTGCAAGAAGTGTTCTGTCTGAACTTTATTTTCACACGATCTAAGTCAGGCAGCCATAAGCCTACTCATTTATTTAATTTAATGGGAGAGTACAGTCTTAAGATAAGTTTACTAAGATATTAAAGGGTAACAATACAAAACGGTTTATATAGTTAATTAAGAATACCAAATCACTCTGACTACAACAGCAACATGAGAGCACATTTTTTTAGTACAGCTCTAGAGAAATAGAGATTCAAGTAAAATGATGTTTTGAAAACAAAACATGATGATTTAGATGAGACCCTATCATTCAGGATCACAAGGGGAAATAAGTTTCATCTACTCTATATCGTCCCGCCCTTCTTTCCTATTTTTAACTCTCAGCGCGCATGCACGAGAGGGTTATAGTAGTCATCCAGTCTGTTTGTTTGCCTGTCATGCTCTGATTTTAGAGATTACTGACAATTAACCATTGATTTAGGTATGAACTTCATTCCTCCAAACAAAATAAATCCAACAAAAAATAAATAAATTTAACAAAAGAAAAACAAAAACAATAAAGCAATAAGGTGCGAACCCTCAGCTCTACTATACACTAGCTAGCTATTACAAAATTATCTCAGATCAAAAGAATAATTTATTGGCTATTCCCATCATCATGCGTCAATATAGGTCGAGCAATGTAACTGATACATGTAAATGCTGTCTTCATAAGAGAGAAGCTGAACAGTCAGAGACACTCACCGGTCTATATTTTCAATGCAAAACTCCACCACTTACAGCAACTCCGTCTTCCCAGAATATAGCAAAACTACTGCAGGCAGCAAGAACTATTTGATCACGTGATTAAGACGTGATGTTAGGGGGCTTTACCTACAAAAGCTAGTACCTACGCGGAGCTAAGCGTCACATCTTCTAAAAAATCAGCCCGAAATAAATAAAAAAAAGTGCAATGAAAGGTTTTAAAATCATCGTTCTGAGTAAGTTCATACCTAAATCAATGGTTAAACGTCAGTAATCTCCAAAATCAGAGCGTGACAGACAGAACGGCTACTATAACCCTCTCGCGCATGTACACTGAGGGTTAATAAGCAATAAGACAAAGAGTCCCTGACAGCTATATAATCAATACCTGTGGATGGCTCCAATTCTGGCACACGCTAGCATAGAGGCCACCAGCAGTGGACACACAGGCATATAGATGGCCACCCGGTCACCTTTCTTTACTCCGTCTTTCTTCAAGAGATTAGCCACTCGGCAAGTCATTTCCAGCAGCTTCCTACAGTAACACAGCACGGCAAAATACTTGAGGTTTGTGACATGAGCTTTTGAGGGGATAGAAAGATGTTGAAGAACGAGTAGACGTACCCGTAAGTGACAAATTCTTGCTCCCCAGGATTGTCCCTCTCCCATATGAGAGCCACTTTGTCAGGATTGTTATCTGCATGCCTATCTATGCAATTCACTATACAAACAACAATAACAATAAAATATTATCAACTGACTCTCATGTCATATTGATGGGGATGAATTTAATTTAGTTTACGATATTCATAGGGCATGTGATTTCAGGGAATGGCCTGATTAGAACAATAATATATATTGTAAAGTTGTGGGTGGACCAAAGTGACAAAGAAATAAAACAACTAAAAACAACAACAACAACAAATTACCACCAATATAAATTAAACCACATGAAAGTATAATAGCTGGAGTTACAGGAATAAAACCATTTATTCATCTAGAATGCAAGTCCAGAGAGCTAATAATAATAATAGGTATAGCCGTGTACCTCACATTGCAGACACCATCATAATATATTTACCTTCCCATTATTCTCCTAGTTAATTTATTCTGGTAGTACAAAAGGTAAGTTGATAATAAATAAAAGACACAATCACTGAGTCTTATTGTAACATTAGCAAGTTAGCTTGTTACAGCTATTAAATATATACCAGAAGCATTTATCTTTCCTCCCAAGAACCACTTGAAGCTTCCTTTTGTCATGTTGCACTCCATAACTTCATCGAACATTTTGAACCATTTTAACCTCCTGCGTCCAAGGTCTCCCCAGAACCGCCTCGGATTTTCTATGCTTTCCTCATACAAGGCAGCATGATTCGGGGAGACTGAAGAGAGCTGCAGAGGGTACTGCACCTTCGCCATCTGTAAGCGACTTTCCAACACTTACACAGCAAAAGGTTAATCTATGGGTTAATAGAGAGGGCTAGGGGTCACCAGTTTTTTTTGGTTTCCCGCTCTAGTCGGTATTTCAAATGCTCATTCATGGGCGTGGTTTAGCTGTTTTTCAGCATTTATGTTTGGTAAAGTGTCGAATTGAATTATAACTCGTTCCCCGCAGTAAACGAACACACACAACCATTAGTATTCCACTTTCCAGTATTTAATAGCAATTTTGTAGATACTCAACAATGATTCAGAAAAGATGTCCACAAAAAAATAAAAATAAAATAAAAAGCCAAACAATACTTTATAATGAAACTTTACTTAAACACAGACTCCTCCCATCTCGATATACCACATATTTCAAACACCACAGGGCTGAGGTAAGAAGCATTGAATCCAATGGCGCCATATGTGATGATCTTATACGGCAACTCCACAAGAGGACGCTTGACCACCTCCTTCACACCATGTGTAGGCATCACCATGGGCAACAGCTTGAAACAGAGCAGCTTCATGATAAACCTAGTGGGGAGGAGAAGGGACAGCCCCACGACGTACCTCACCACGCACAGGCTAAGCATATGGATGGACGGCAAGTAGGGCACAAATGGGGGAGAGGCCAGGTCGTCAGGAAGTGTCCCCATGGCCCACTGGCCTAGAAGGACCCCCATAGTGGTGCCTATTATGGCTCCTGTGTCACCGCGGTCCTTGCTCCACTGCTTGGAGTCTGCGGGATAGATGTACAAGAGGAAGATGACCAGGCCTATCAGGAAAGGGCCGGTGAGGGAGTGATCGTAGATGAAGGTCCAGCTCTCTGTCACAGTCACAGTAAAAACGAAGATCGGAAACATCACAATTGCTACCAGAATGCCCACCAGCACGTCCTGTTTGAGATAGTTAGACTCTATCAGAGCTGATACATGCAGAGGAACTAGTTGAGACTTACCAACACAGAATGCACTCCAAGGTATATTCGACTGAATGACACAGAAACAGACCATAACAGAACCACTGAAAGACCAACCCACAGAGAAATCTGTACAATTGAAGGCAAAATAAATAATTCAAAATGCTCTATATCTATATTTTTTGATAAAATACATTTTTTGCTACTTTTTTTTGGAAAGTTAATTAAACTGGATTTTAACTTCTTTTTTTTTTATTGTTTTGCTGGATAGTTTAATAATGTAAAAAAAAAAGTAATAATTGAAAGAGTTGGCAATGCATTTACGTATTCTGAGTAAAAAAAATTAAAATCACAAGTGTGGTAAATAATTCAGGCACAATTAGGGAGATGACTATCAGCCATTTCATTTCTTTCACGGCTAAAAATAAACTTACCACATATCTTATATAACAGGAATAGAGCAAAGAGAAAGGAATGGCCACAGATACTGTAGCATGTGTCGATGGAAAGCCATACTCAGTCTCTATAGACGGATTGTCTTCTAACCGAATTGCAGGGGGTGATGCTGGTCGTTTAATCTTGAAAATCTGTTTTGCTCCTTGTCCGATGTACATGGACATTCCCCATATTGTGACCATGTGTCGGCCGAGGACGGTGTCTACGTTCCAGAAGATTAACGGAAGAACTGTAATGTAGAATGGCTCATATCCCACTTCAGTGGCCAGTCTGAAGAAAGTGTCGAAAAAGGAGTTTGTTTCCACTACCAGGACTTCAGTCGTTCCTTCTTTATATTGCATGAAATTCGTGTCTTCGGTGACTTCATAATCTGATTCATTAACAAAAGGGGGAGGTGTCCGAACCTTACGCCGCACTCTCCCTCCAGAACTCAGCCATTCTTGCAGCGACGACGAAGAGCTACGCAGTTTGTGAGGCAGAGAAGAGTCGGAATCAGATTTTCCGGGCTCATCTTCGTCGCTGCTGGAGCTCACTAAATATTTACTTCTCACCGCGTCGTCAGGTGACTGGTTCGCTTGCAACACTATTTCTTTTACCCCACATTTTTCCTGCAACGTACGAACAAGCTGAGGATCCCTCAAGGTTCGGATTAGGTTCCCCATTATTCCGCGCTGAAAAAGAGCGCACCTGATATAAGTGCAAAGGTTACAATAAAATGCGCATGGTCTTTATTTAGAAAGTTTCCCGAGCCACGTGCACCAGAGAGGAGAAGTGAGAATGTCGGCTACTGAAATCAAGAAGAATGTCCCCAAAAAGGGTTTTTTTAAGAAAGAAAGAGATTTTAAAGACAAGGATAAACCTGTAGAAATTAGATCCAGTAATATTACTGCTGCAAAAGGTACTGCTAGAAATATTTTAGTTCCGTATAAAGTAAGAACTCGAATTTAAAATTATCTTATACCAGCTGTCGCTGATGCCATTAGAACCTCCCTTGGGCCTAGGGGAATGGACAAGATGATTCAGAGTGCCAATGGGGATGTGACTATTACTAATGATGGTGCCACGATATTAAAACAGATGTCAGTACTTCACCCAGTAGCCAGAATGGTAGGTTAGAATTTCTGTGAAAGTTAGTGTATGGTTGCTGATAGCATTTATTGAATCATGCAAGGTGTAGTACATTTTTTTTTATTTTGAGAGGACAGGATGGCTATAACCTCTTGTGTGTCTTGATGCAATTGAATAATCTGGTAAAGGGTTTTCAAACTGAATTTAAATTTTTTTTTATTAGTTGGTGGAGTTGTCCAAAGCACAGGATATAGAGGCAGGTGATGGTACTACCAGTGTGGTGGTTCTCTGTGGCAGTCTCCTCAATGCAAGTCAGAAACTCCTCGATAAAGGTACTGGGAAGCAGTTTCAGTCTTATTTAATGTTATTATTCCTGTGGTAATAGTGTATCACATTCTGTATTGATTGTTTTTGTTGATTTTTTAATATTAAATACATTTATTAGCATTGAAGGAGGAATCAAACTCAGTTCGCGTTCAGCTAGCCAAATTTTTTATCTATTTATTTATTATTTATTTATTTATTTTTGTCTACTTGATGCTATGATAGTTTCCTCTCTTTGTTAGGCATCCATCCCACCACCATATCGGAGTCCTTCCAGAAAGCAGCTGACAAGGCTCTGAATGTGTTGCAGGACATGTCGACGCCCCTCAAGCTCTCTGACAGAGAATCCCTCTTACAGAGTGCCACCACTTCTCTGTGTTCAAAGGTGCAGCAGGGTTTGTTAGTAATGTTGTGTTTTTAACCCTTTCGACCCCGTAATCGCACATATGCGGGCGAGAACAGGTCCGTGTTCTCTGAATAAAAAAAAAAATCTGTTTTAGATTAAACCGTCATTTCTTTTTTTATATGTAAAGTAGGCTTGTACTTCCTTTTTAAAAATATATTGAACCCGTACGGGCAGGTTACATATTTAAAAAAAAAATTTTTTTTATTGTCTGAAAACGGAGATCGAGAAATTTTCTTGACCGAGAATTTTCAGGATGCTGAGCGCTAGAGGTGCACCGATAGAAGATTTTATCGATATACCGATAACCAATAGATATATTCATTGAATTTTGAATTTAATTTTTACATAATTAGTACAATGGTACTATAGTATGTCCAAGTTGAGTTGGCCGCAAGAAAAACTTGAATAACTTTAGAACGGAAGCAGCTACGCATCCGGGATTTGCACCATTGGAAAGCTCGCGCCGAAGCAGTTAAAAATATTACCTCAGTATATTCCAAAACCGGAGAGAAAGTGCTATTCCAAAACTCAATACAAAAGTCTATGGGAATAGAAAAAACCACAGGTTTCCCGCTCAAAACGCGCCCGCTTTTAGTCACGCGGTACGGCTCAATTGATCACGCGGACAGTCTCCATTAAGAATTTTTGTAAACAATGGCTTCTTCTGATATTGCTGCGTTTCTAGCTTTGTATCGTGATTAGCTTAGGGTGCGAGTGTGGAAACAGGATAGACAAGAGTGCCCTGTTGTCACGGTGTTGTCGGTACGGCGGGTAGTGTTGACGACCGATACCGATATCGAAAAAGTAGGCCGATAAACGATAGACCGATAGATTATTGGTGCACCGATACCGAGCGCCCAAATTTTTTGTTGCCTACGGATTTCAAATATTCAGAATGGAAAGTATGAAGCTTATAGAGAGTCCCTCAGCATTTTGAAAGAATGTGGATCAAGTTTTTCCTACCGGACATCAAAAGCAATCGATAGAGTCTCCTCGAAACCTGCTGTAAGATGGACTGGTTTCGGTTCATTTCCAGGCTTATAGAAGCTTATTTTGCTTGTTATAAGGCTATAGCTACCTACTTTATATGCCTGGCTGTTTGTTTGTGGATTTTTGCAGTTGCTTTGCGATAGAAAATCAAATTCTAAAAGACACCCGAAGTGTTGAAGAAAGTCGGCGTTGAAAGGTTAATGTTAATAGTTGTTTTTTTTTAATGTGGTACCCAATCATTTCAAGATGTTGTTCAATTACCACAAGCACAACAGCAGGGAAATGAGCAACATTTTGGTGCTTTTTTTTTTTTTGCTTGCTGGATGTAAAGTATTGCATAAGTTTAAGAAGTATTTAGGAGAATGCTTGGGGTAGATTAACAAGGGCTCAAGAGGCCATGGACTGAGAAGAATCATCATTAACTCTCAGTGCGCACTGCAAGAGTGTTATAGGACCTTTTTTCCCTTTCCAGTCAGTCATTCAACAACTGATCTCAAAGATGGTTGCTTGCCGAGCATTGAAAGAGGCATCAAATTATTGTACTGGTGGGTAACGCCCCCTCCTTTTTGTTATGTAATTACACGAGCAAATAATTTCTTGCTGCCTGCAGTAGTTTCACTTTATGCTGTAAAGTTTACTGAGTGCTTGAATTAGAGTTCGCGTTGGAATTACCTGTGAGTCCATTGTATGTTAGCTTCTCATAACATTTACATCTACCATTTTAATTGCATGAGCTATATATCAACCTGTTGATGCCTAATTAGGTTCAGGATTTTTTTTTTTTTTGGTGGTGGTGGGGGGTACACACACACACACACTACTTGGCCACACCCATTTCTAAACCCACACTACTTGGATGCACATGTCCATATGAGTGTATATACATTAATCAGTGTTATGGCACATGTAATCTTATTTCATGCAATTCAACTTCATCCAATTATACTGTTGTATTTACTTTAAAAAATTAAGAAGGTGAGGGGGTCCCACGGCCAGCTCACCCCCAATAGCCTTGAAGGTTTGCTTCAGGTGATAATTCAAGTCCTCATTCCTTTCCATGTTTGTGTTGTATGTAGGTCGTCTCGCAATACTCCCATTTGTTGGCTCCGATATCCGTGGACGCCGTGCTCAAGGTCATAGACCCGGCAACTGCCACTAATGTAGACCTGAAGGACATCAAGATAGTCAAGAAGTTGGGGTAAGTGCTCTATGTGAAGACTGGGAATATCAATCACCTGATGAAAGAAAATGGCTTGAACTCTTGGTTCCTTAAGTTAGCTTCTGTTGACCTATGAGAATCATGATAATAAGTTGAACCAACATTCTGGAACTTAGTTTTCATGAGACAGCAGCTCGTGTATATCTGGTGTCAGCAGGGTAGGGTAGAGCGTTATTGCGAGCACTTTTTTGAGCAGAAGTTGTTACTTTTATTGGGTAAAAGGTCGTCATTTGTGAGCACCTATTTTAAGCAGAAATTTTTATTTGGGTTAAGGATTGCCACTTGCGTTTGGGTAAAGGGTCGGCATCTTGCATTCGGGTAAAGGTTTGTCACTCACATTTCACCTGAGTTCAGCAGTGCTGATGACATTCTTGCGTGTGCTCTTGCTGCTATGTATAAAGCGGTTTAATGACAGGCAAAAGCTAATACAGGATACAGGCAATTGAGGTGGTGAGGTAAAGGGTGATCAATGCTATGGAGTAGGAAAGGTGGGACATGGCGGGGAGATAGACTAAGCCATGCATGTAGTAACGTGTGGCAATCAATGAGCAAAAGAGGAACAAGAAGACATGGAAAGCAAACACCCACGCACACCTTAGGTAGGTGTCAGGTATTGGACCCTCCTCCAAATCAGGAGCTTCCTACTTGGTGTTGGGCCTGGGTTTGGGGGAAATCCCCTGCCCCCAAGGAGTTAACAAGCTGCAATTAGGGGTATGGCACCCAAGGTCTGCACCTCCAGCAAACCCACACAGCTTAACTGTGGAAAGAAAGTCCTATGGAGGATGAAGAAGACAGAAGAACTAAGATGTGGGCTTGTGGATATGGTAAGGCGTAGGACATGTATTAGTTTCTGTCAATCCCTATGTGAAACTCAGTGCATATCTAGTTTATAGTTCGATAAATGTGTGCAACAATTGTGATAAAAACATGAAACTTTGGTATCATGCTAGGATATGATGAAAGAAGTTTTGGTTCAGGTGTGAAAAATGGCTTCCATTTTCGAATTAATTAATATAATCATAAAATAATTTATAATTATAATGCATATGGTCTGAAGAATACATGTAACTCGAGAATATGATTCAGTCAGCACAATTTCCACCACACAGAGGCATAGGGCAATGCATTGCAGGGTAGCTTTCTTGCATTTGTATCGTCCACTACAACCTTTTACACAGCCAAACTGTACCAGTTCTCTACAAACTTGTGGAGCTTCGGGGAAAGTTAGTCCGGAATGGTTCTCATCCACCCTTTTCCCAACCCCATTCACCAGGCAGTGGAAGCTCTGTAGCCTTAATCATCATCTGGGCCCAGCAATGGCCAGCTTGGTAAGTAGCCCTTCTTAAATACTGAATGAGAGCAGCCTGTGTAGTGGAGGGGGTAATCTGTTGATTGCTCTACCTTTCTCGGTGAATAGCTGCACCCTTGCCTTATTTACATAATTTAGACTGCTGGTTTGATCACAGAGCAACACTACAAATTGCTTGAGTGGCAACAACCATTCTTCAATAGTCTGAAGTATTTGAGTGTCTGCAGGTCCTGATCCTATGCATGCCTCGGCTAACGGCCACTGCCCCAGACCTCCCGCCTCTGTTGGGAGGCAGTGTCACGATTGCCCCGAGAAGGATGCAATGCACCCTTCTGCTGAATGTCATCCGTCAGTGTCCACAGTTCTGCTGCGATGGGTCGCATGGCAGTCTGCGCAGTTCGGTTCATCAAGTGTCGCACGGTCGGCTGCCAGGCTGGGCTCTGCTCTCTTGAGTCTGTGGTCTCAGACGTACTTGACCTTCTCCTGGCCTATTGGCACTAGCTAATCCCCGCTATCTGGGTATGCTGCATGCATGTACCTGCGCCACTCCACTAATATTTACGAATTACCCGTGTTAAATACTCACAGCTTGTATTTGGGGGTAAAGGATCACCACTTGTATTAGAGTAAAACGCCACCTTGTATTTGGGTAAAGGGTTGGCACTTGTACTACTCATTTGATTTTTGGGTAAAAGAATATTTTTTGTAGTACAACTCTTTATTGCAGTTGTCCAATTTACTGAAAGCAAAGTTACCAATTGGAAGTAGAATGGTCGCCTATACTTTATTTGTGTGGCCATATTTTATCCTCATGAATCAATCAGCTGCAAAGTTGCACATGTGCTTGGTGTGCACTTGTTTGAAAGTAACATTGTCCTGTAGTTCCTTTTTCACTCACCATGGTTACCTGTAATTGCAGCTGCTTCACTGGGAAGACTCAGCTGGGTCTACTCACCAGTAATGCTCATTTTTATGGAAGTTAGAGGCTACCTATTTAAGCAAAATTGCTTATTCATAATTAACTTTGCCAATTTAACTTCTTTTTTGGTAAAAAGTTGTCGTTTGTGATGCAAGGCTGGCTGTGTTTGGTATTATTAATTATTTTCTCCAAGTTAAGGGTGGCAGCACATAGCAACGCGCACCGCCTGTAGATTCGGACATTAATTTATTCCCTGCCAATACCCCACCATTTGATAATACGCGAGCAGAAACAATCGCGCAGTAGTAGCAGAAGTATACTTTGCGAAGTTTTCTCGTGATTGATTATGTGCCGTGATCACTATGTCCTGCTGTTTTACACGAGTTCAGTTTTCCATAGTAAGTTACAGCAAGGATAGATCAGTGTTTAGGTAGGAACTTGTAATTGGGTAAAGTATCACTGTTCACATAACCTATGAAGTCACATGTTTACTATTAAATGCTATGAATATTCACATCAAACCCACAATAATCCTTAACAGTCTTGCCGAGCTCTATAAATATCAAAACAGCACCCCATCAACTGGCCTTCGGGCCCTACCGATATCCATATCTTAAATATGATTGCCAAAGCCAACTCCATATGGCACTAAAAATCCAACAGCAGTAGAAGAGCAGCCATGAGGTACTATTCGTATAGTTACCTCTAAGTGTTGCTCTTGTTGGTATTTTTTTTCCTAATTTTTTTAATGGTAAAATATAATCACTCTAACTACTAAATATCCTATAATAGTCCCCCCCCCCCCCCTTTTTTTTTTTTTCTTCCAGTTAACGTAACCACAAAGGGTAAAGGCGTTCTGCTTACTGCTTTAAGGGTGGCCGCACATAATAACGCGCACTGCCTGTAGATCCGGACATTAATTTATTCCCTGCCAATACCCCACCATTCGATAATACGCGAGCAGAAACAATCACGCAGTAGTAGCAGAAGTATACTTTGCGAAGTTGTGGTGTTTTAGTTTGGCTTCTTGTTGTCTCGTAGCCGTTTACAGCAACTTTCCGTACGTCGTCTGAGCTCACGCAGCAAGGTGCACCAGGCTGCCTCTCCTCCTGTAGCCTTTCTCCAGGCTCTGCGCACCTAAACTCAAGCAGATGGATCCAGCAGGCTCAATTTCTGCGGAGCGAAGGCTTCCCAAGCTGCGCAGATCTAACACCTTCACCTCGGGCTATCTCCAATGAACTGCTCTCTCTTCTGACTCATGATATAGGCGGACTCTTTTTAGAATCAATACAAACCACCTGGGGGAAAAATTGCTCGCGTACTAGTAGTACGAGACATGGGGGCGGGGTTATTTCATAAGGATTGCGAGTGGAAGTAAAATTCCGAATTTTGTATCAGTATTTTCTTGGAATCTAATAATGAGAACGACAAAAAAAATTTACACACGGGGTAAACCTAAAAAAATGAACTGCACCACAACGTGAAATTTTCAATATCTTATAAATAGAAAATTGCGAATAAATCATAAAGTAATATTGAAATGGAAAGACCTCATCTTGCAGTAGAGTAGTGCACCGAATTGCGAAGCTCCAACTTACTGCACTGCTCCAAAAAAGTGCTACAAAGTTTTATAACCAGGCCCCGACATTTCCTCCAGATTCGCTCTAAAATTAGTGAGCGGCGCCTTCGGCAGGTACTTTGTCCTTATGTTGTAGTGGAGAAGCCCCTAAAGTATACAATAGTAGAAATCGTGCAAAGCAACCATCGACAAAAAATTGCGTGGGCGGTGGGCGGCCACCCTTAAGTATAGAACTATGAGGTGAATGGTCTGTCAGCTGTATATAGCTCCAGTTGTGCATAATAATAATTCCAGTCTGTTTGTTGCAGAGATATCTTCAAGCAGAAGCAGTGAGTTATCTTGTGCAGCATTGACCAGGTTATGTTGTTAGTCTTATCAGCATGTGAGCTTGGATGGATGGATAGCTTTATTTATTTATTTTTTGTCAGCCATCTTTGGCATTGGCTCCAACAAGATCAACCAGACTGCTAATTGCCTTTACTTGAATCTATATCCCCAACTGGACCATTGTTGTCCAACCACCAGTTTACTGATAGGCTTCCACTGCATGACTTTTAATTGTTTCTTGCAAAATTTCTCATAGCTAATCTTTTGGGAAGCAGAAATGAGTGTTGATGGCATTGTTATTTATTTGAGCTGGAATGAATATTAACTAGTGGTGTGCTTGAGCACAAATGGCGAGCGAGCCTAAAGACTATACTATTTTTATTGACTTCTAACACTGAAGCTACTGAAAATAAGGTCCAGTGTTTAAATTTAGCATACAGGGTAAAGGGATTTCAGTGCCATAGTAACAACTCTCTGCAACTGCTTGAATTGAAGGGAAAAAACAACAACAACAAAACAATACACGTTATTTAAAAATTTTCTTTGTGATATTCTTTAGCTAAGTAGTGGTTGTAACACACAATGCTTTGACACAGCTGGACATGCACCTACACAGACTTACCTTCGCAGTAGTCTAGTGGACAATGTATTTTCAGGTAAATACTGTGCGCACGGCTTATAACCATGACAAAGAGCGCATTGACTTACCACCGCCACTAACTCAAATAGAAATGGAAGTCCCTTAAGTTGTCAAGTTTGAACTGCACCGGCAAAATAATTCAAAACGGTAAACAATTCAATTTCTAGGGTGATACGGGTACTGATCGATAAACCAGAAGATTCTGTTTAGTGCAATTTGGGACGGGGTCGACAACCGAACTAACACAAAAACGCGAGGGTCAAAGTACTAAAATGCCTTACGTACGTCCATACATATATACAAATAAATAAATAAATAAACTAACATCCCCGATTTTCGATTGTGTTACCCCTGTAAGTGTCTCGCTCGCTCGCCAATAAGCTACTATCCCAACACTATTATCCAGGATATTCTGGCAAGTTCCAGCTCTATTATTATCCAGGATATTCTGGCAAGTTCCAGCTCTATTATTATCCAGGATATTCTGGCAAGTTCCAGCTCTATTATTTATAAGTCTTTAGATCGAGATGTGTGGTTGCCAAAGGATTAAACAGCTGTTTATAAAAATGAATTATGTTTTCTTATTGATTCATCAGAGGCTAATCTTCTGAATTTACTATTAATGATATATCCTCGTTGAGGATTTCTTTGGATCGAACATGAGATCCTGTAGTAATCTTAACCCTTTCGACGCCGACTTTCTTCAACACTTCTGGCGTCTTTTAGAATTTGATTTTTGGATTTCTACTGCAAAGCAACCGCAAAAATCCACAAACAAGCAGCCAGGCATAATCAGTGTTTGGCCTGTCATTTTTTTTGAGGATGTTTATACTTCATATCTACTATTATATGCAATGAAGACTCGCTGCAGCTCTATAGCGAGCTCTATAGCGCGGTTGTCTTACGCCACAAACTAGACTCTGATGATGTCAGCGAAAGGACTAGCAGGTCAGCATCAACAACAAGCAATGGAACTTGAGAATGTGTTGTTCTGTTCCGCACTTTAAAAAAAACAACAACTAAGTTTCATCAGCATTGTTGTTCATTTTACTAGCAAATATTCTGAGAATTTAAAAAAATAAATACCTCTACTATTCAGCATGTTGAAGTCACACATACCTTGGGGTCATTCATTATTTACCAGTTCTTGTAGTTGCAATTACATCACGCCACTTAGGTAGGTATTATTGTCTTTGAAGGTAATTAACATTCTGTTAGTAAGGCCTCAACAATGAGATCTATAGGAGCTGTGGCTGTTCCTGTTTTTTTCCTGGTTTTCATCACATGTGCTGATCGAGTTATCTTGGTGGTGCAGTCTGTGATGTGTTGATTTGACACAGAGGCCTTGTCGATGCCCTGAAGGGTGGCTGGCTAAAAAGCAGGTGAATCCCCATAATGTTTTCCCTCTCCTTTGAGTTGGTGGACAGAAAGGTTTCCTAAACCCATACCGGAAGTCAAGAGATTTCTTGGCAATTTCCAAGAATGATATTGATGAATTTCAGCTGGAATCAGGTGTTGGGTATACTAATTGCTCTACATGAATTCCTGAAGCTCATAATAAGGTAAGGGTATGCTAAGTACTTAACCGGAAGCAATTTAGTCATGTGAATCCAAGTCAATTAAGCGCGCAAACGTCAACGTTGCACGTGAAAAGGGGGCGGTAACGCAGGTGCGCATTAATTATGTAACTATTGTAAGAAAGAAGTTTATGGAGTTCTTTGGGCACTGTACAGCTCATCTCGTCTGTTTTCAACTATATGTTTCTTATGCTCAGATAATGTACAGCAGATGGAAAACGCAAACTGGTGAGGCGTTCTTCTAAAGAGACGAGATTAAAAGCAGTCGATTCTACCTACTGTATCCCAAGAAATATTCTGATATTCACAGGATTCAGCAGTACAGCACTGTTAACTTGTTGCTAAAGTTATTAGACTTTCTTGTTAAATAAAATTATCAATCGTTTCATTTATTTATAATATATATATATGAAAATTGATGAGACGATAAAATTTAAGTAGTACACATATACAAAATATAGTTGTGATCCGAGTTGGAGTGCAGTCTGAGTTGGTCCTAATCCTTGCAATAAACTGCATCTAGTAGTGAAGAAAAAGGAATTGGCATAAACACAGCTTTTGACAAGCACACAAATTAAATATAACCAAAAAGCTTAAGTGTGGCTGTATTACAAGTTGCTAGCTAAATGATAGCTATATCAATCTGAAATATATTGGCTATGCGGCATTTGTTATTGAATAGGTAGACAAATAATCTTGCCTACATCCTATCAGGTGGTCCTGTACCCTCTGCGACAACAGAACACTCCGTCTATCCTGTTTCCACACTGGCAACCTAAGCTAATCGCGATAAAAGCTAGAAACGCAGCAATCCGAGAAGAAGCCGCTCATTGTTTACAAATTCTTACTGAAGACAGTCCGCGTGATAAATTGAGCTGTACTGCGTGACTAAAAGCGGGCGCGTTTTGAGCGGCAAACCTGTGGTTTTTTTCTATTCCCATAGACTTTTGTATCGAGTTTTGGAATAACACTTTCTCTCCGGTTTTGAAGTATACTGAGGAAATCGTTTTAACCGCTTCGGCGCGAGCTCTCTAATGGTGCAAACCCCGGATGCGTAGCTGTTTCCGTTCAAAAGTTATTCAAGTTTTTTTTCTGGCCAACTCAACTTGTACAAACTATAGTAGCCTTTTTTGTTTGTTTGTTTGGTAGCTGTATTTGTTGGGTGTATGATTTCAATTTTTGTTACTCAGCAAAAATACTATTGTTAAAACTCAAAGGGCCAGTGAGAAGAACTTGATACTTCATTCATTACTTGCGGAAGGAATTTCTTGATCATTTATGGAAGTACTCATGGAAGGGAGAAGATGTTAGGATTCAGAATAAAGATATTGCTAATTAGCTTGAACTGTCAAATGGAGATTTATTCATGTAATCGTCAAGGCTTTATCTTTCAGCTCATTCTCCCGAACTTTGATTTGCAGACCTGTGGTCGCACAAAAATAATAATAAATATAAGAATCAAAATGTATTTCCCCTCCCATCTCCTCTTCAATTGCATAGTAGTTGGTGTATATTATTAAATTAACTTTAAAAAAGAAAAAAAACACTTGACAATTGGCTTTAGGAGAGTTCCACAGCTGTTCTTATTATCAGCGTGCATGCATGAGAGGGTTATAGTAGTCGTCCTGTCTGTCATGCTCTGAGTTTGGAGATTACTGACAATTAACTGTTGATTTGGGCATGAACTTACTCAGAACGAAGATTTAGAACCATTCATTGTGTTATTTTTTTAAATTTCGGGCTAATTGTTGAGAAAATGCGAAGCTTTCAGCTCCACGTTGAAAACTTCGCGTAGGTACCAGCATTTGTGGGTAATACCCCCTAGCGTCACGTCATAATCACATGAGCAAATAGATTGCTTGTTCTTTTAGTCTGAGGTTATATTGTAATAGCTAGGTAGTGTTTACTAGCGCTGAGGGTTCGCACCTTAGCTAGGTAGTGTTTACTAGCGCTGAGGGTTCGCACCTTAGCTAGGTAGTGTTTACTAGCGCTGAGGGTTCGCACCTTAGCTAGGTAGTGTTTACTAGCGCTGAGGGTTCGCACCTTAGCTAGGTAGTGTTTACTAGCGCTGAGGGTTCGCACCTTAGCTAGGTAGTGTTTACTAGCGCTGAGGGTTCGCACCTTAGCTAGGTAGTGTTTACTAGCGCTGAGGGTTCGCACCTTAGCTAGGTAGTGTTTACTAGCGCTGAGGGTTCGCACCTTAGCTAGGTAGTGTTGACTAGTGCTGAGGGTTCGCACCTTAGCTAGGTAGTGTTTACTAGCGCTGAGGTTTCGCACCTTAGCTAGGTAGTGTTTACTAGCGCTGAGGGTCGCACCTTAGCTAGGTAGTGTTACTAGCGCTGAGGGTTCGCACCTTAGCTAGGTAGTGTTTACTAGCGCTGAGGGTTCGCACCTTAGCTAGGTAGTGTTTACTAGCGCTGAGGGTTCGCACCTTAGCTAGGTAGTGTTTACTAGCGCTGAGGGTTCGCACCTTAGCTAGGTAGTGTTTACTAGCGCTGAGGGTTCGCACCTTAGCTAGGTAGTGTTTACTAGCGCTGAGGGTTCGCACCTTAGCTAGGTAGTGTTTACTAGCGCTGAGGGTTCGCACCTTAGCTAGGTAGTGTTTACTAGCGCTGAGGGTTCGCACCTTTGCTGCTTCATTTGTTTCTTTGGTTACATCACACGTTGCGTATCAAAGTTAATTTGGTGCAGTTCAGGTTGTGTTAGCGGACATAGTTAACTAATCAGTTTGATTGACACAGAGGCCGGTCAATACTGGGTGGGGGAGGGGATGGGTGGGTTATGTCACTCTGTTTGATCTAAATGCGGCTGGGGGAACTCATGGTGTGACAATTCCCTTTATGGTGATGAGCAAGATAGCCGGTTTTCACCTACTGTGTCAGTTGTATTGATTTATATCTTTTATATATTATTATGGGTGTCTGTTATTTTGTGAGTTGCCTAATTCGAGTGATGCATGGAAGAGTTGTTGACTGGATCAGCCTCCGTGTGTATGCGTCGTTTATGTATGGTTGAAATTTGAGTGGTAGAGTTCGATTTTTCGATTTTTCTGCTCTTTGTTTTTAAGATGTGGAGATGGCTTGTGATTGCCCAAGATGTTGTTTACTGTTTGTGTGTTCTTTGTGTACAGTGGCACGGTTGAGGACACAGAACTGGTGGATGGACTCGTCCTGGACCAGAAGGCCTCCCATTTCGCCGGAGGAATAACGAGAGTTGAGAAGGCGAAAGTGGGCCTCATTCAATTCTGCATTTCTCCCCCTAAGACAGACGTGAGTTCGGATGTCTCCTGTACTTGTCTCGTTGAATTAATTAACTCTTTATGTTCAATGTGTGGTAAGAAATACGTATTGTTCTAAAAATAGTTATCTAATCTTCATTAATCGATTAAATTCCTCTGCTGTATATTGTTGTCTGGAAGGAAGGAAGTCTAAGTGTGAATGCTTGATGTGTCATCCTTTTTGTAAGGCTTCAGCTATCGTCTGCCGTCACTGGTAAACGAATCTTGCGGAAGTATCAACATAACCTGAACCATCATGACATTTGGGGGGGGGGGACGTGTGGCTTCTTTCTTAGAAGCACGTGTGCTTAGGCTGTCAGAGGGAAAGAAAGACGTGTTTTGGTTAGAGTGGATTGTGTGTTCTGGTACTACTCTCGTATTTGGCTCATGACAATTCGTGTTTTCTCTTCTTTTAGCATAAATGGAATGTTATTTTTCCAGCTATGTTTTATTTTGTGATTGGCGTGTTATTCATCTGTCCCTTCGATTTCCCCCGATGGAAAGAAGGTGACATAACTGATACTTAAGTTGAATCAGTTTTATTTCATGTTTGTTTGGCGTTCATTCCCCGCCTGTGTGTCGCGCTTGTGCACGAGTGGTTCTTCTTTCGGGACTCTGAAAGAAGCTATAGTTGTCACTCGTTTTGCCTGGCCTTGTCCTGACGGTATTTCAGTGAGTGAACCAGGACGTGTTGTCATGCGATGTGTGTTGGGTGTGATGTGGTTGCATCGACTAGTTGAGACATTTGCAACATTTTCGTTCTGAAAGAAGAGGGAGGATTGAGTATATCAATGTTTATGATTGTATGGCCGCTACCCATTTCAGAGCTTGGCGTTGATATTACTTTTTAATTATGTTAATGTTGAGCAATATTTTAGTAAATAGTCTTTACCTCAATATTTTTTGAGCGGTCAGGTAATAACCATTGCCAATAAGTATTGAAATATCTAAAGGAAAAAAATTATGTGTAAAAATGCGCGCACTCAACTAAATAGAACAGCTGCAAAATTTTTTTTTAATTTGGCACGTTTGAGGGTCGTCTCTCTAGCGGGATTGTTCTGTGCACTTAATGTTGGACAATTATTATAGTGAAGGCTATAGCGTTACTGTTCTATACCAAATAACAGTTTGAATGTACTCTCTCTTTGTGTGTGTGTGTGTGTGTGTGTGTGTAGATGGAGAACCAGGTGGTGGTGTCGGACTACTCCCAGATGGATCGCATCCTGAAGGAGGAGAGGCAGTACTTACTGAACATCTGCAAGAAGATCAAGAAAGCTGGCTGCAATGTCCTGCTGGTGCAGAAGTCTATCCTCAGGTAATTATAAAAGGGGCGGGATTAATGAAGGCACTGGAATTTTCACACATCTTGCATTTTTAATACCATGTGTGGGGAGTTTCACAATTATTTGAATCGTTTATTAAATACATGTTGTTTTTCACCAGAGATGCTGTCAATGATATGGCTCTTCATTTTCTGGCCAAGATGAAGATCCTGGTGGTGAGAGACATTGAGAGGGAAGACATTGAATTCATCAGCAAGGTAGGAGGCAGTCGTGTGAATAAGAGAGTGTTGGGGCACATAACTAGATAATTATAAAATAATGTGTAGACTGTAGGTTGCCGTCCGATTGCGAGCTTGGACCACTTTGTTCCGGAGCATTTAGGAAATGCTGGACTTGTGGAGGAGGTGCCCATGGGGGCCAGCAAGGTTGTGAAGGTGAGTTGGTAAGGGATATCATGACTCTGATATTGGTCGGTGAGCTCTATTAGTTAGGAAGTGGTTGTGTGTGGGTTGATGTCTTCATAAGTTGATGTTTGATTGTAAATTAATATCAAGTTTGTCGTTTTAATGGAAGAAGGATGCACACACAAACCTTTGTCTTCCCCATTGAGGGACATTTCACCCACGGGTGTGGTGTGTTGATAAGGAGGGAAGTGGGCTTGTGACGTTATTGTGTGCCTATACATTGTACCCATTCCTTCCTCTGACCCAACAATTCCTGTTAAACCTGTATGTGTACGGTCTGTCAGTGTGCACACACTACATTTCCTTCTAGTCAATAAAATGAGATATCCAAGCATCGTTTTCTTCTCGAGGGACACCATTTTCATATTAATTTGACAGTTGACAGCAAAGCCTGTGGGAATTATTGTTAGCATGAACAGTTCTAGGGCAAGACTGTGATTTGGTCGAGAGTTTGGGGGGGGGAGGGGGGCTGCTATTAATAATAGTTTTTACCAATTGTTACTATATTTAGAAAAAAGTGAATTGACCGTTTAATGTTTGTTGCTGGATCCATTAGTGGGGAGATTGAAGGGGTGTCATGTGACACCAGCGCGGCTGTCAGTTTATCCTCCGGCACGTTGCTAGTTCCAGGTTCCATTGCTTGGTCAGGTGTTTGGTTTAGTAAAGAGCTCGTAGATGTTTGTGGCCGCTGTGTAGCCTGGCATAGTGCAAGGCATATTTAGTAGAAAGGGGAGTGGCAGTCTGAGGGTAATGTTGCCAAAAACTATTTTTGCCCAATGAATAAATAAAAACAAAAAACAACCAACTAACTCCCTCCCTCCCCTCCATCTTTATATCTTTCCTGGAAGTGAAAGTCATGCATACAGATGTGTCATTGGGAGTGAGAGTCATAGTGATGTGTTTAAAGGGCTACTCACTCAAGTTACTACATTTAACAAAATTTAAAAAAGTACGATACAGTTTATCTTGCAAGCATCTCCAGCAGGCCTTGGAGTCCATCTCACTCCATCCTGGCCTATCCTGCAATGCTTGCTACATGATACACAGCCACAGGGCACTGGCAAGTTTGATTCTATGGATACCTCAACTCATTGCCATAGGAGTAGACCACGCCCACAACTAATTGTATTGTCTGCTCACTTGACATGCCCACTTCTTGATGTACTAATTCAATCCACTGATGGTGTAGCACTGTATGAGGTGGTTTGTGATGAACATATCCACAGAGTCATTCGTGATATTTTTTTTTTTTTGCAGAGAGTGGGAAGCACTGCTCATACTTAGCCACACCCATTTGTAAAACCTGCACAACTTTGAGAGTGTATACTTCACAGTGCTCAGTGTTGGTCACATGCATGGTTTTATAATCGTACTACTCCTAGAATTCAACTTGAGCTGTTGTACTGTGTTAACTGCCAAAAATTCTGGAGGGGGAAACTGCGGCTGAAGGGGGAAATCCCAGGATGCCCCTACCTCTGTAAGAACACACAGTGGATTATTCGATCCTCTTAATAAGTAGAAGTCAAACTCCCCACCCCATCCTCCCACAGGGTGGTACACCTTTCCTATATATTATTTTAGCTAATTATGTCTAAATTAAATTATGCCATAGCAATAAGAAAGTAGTTGGAGTATATGTACACTAGGAGCTTCTGGTTGAGTCCTGGGGGGGGGGGTTGAATAATGGTTGTAATAGTAATGAACCTGTCTATTTATTAACAACTTCAATGTCTAACTACGCCTGCTCTCTGTTAGTCCACTAGTCTCCCATAAAGAGTGCAGATTACTGGCACTAGTGTGGTTAGGAAACACAGTAGCTGTGAATTTTGAAGGGAGAAATATTTTTTCCCCATTCTATTGTGAGAGAGAATGGGATGGTAAAATGTGAAGCAATGGTATTGGCCAGCAGATTGAAGTCTTCTGAGTATCCCGCCATCAAGTATTTGTATGACACAGTTTATCTTGCAAGCATCTCCAGCAGGCCTTGGAGTCCATCTCACTCCATCCTGGCCTATCCTGCAATGCTTGCTACATGATACACAGCCACAGGGCACTGGCAAGTTTGATTCTATGGATACCTCAACTCATTGCCATAGGAGTAGACCACGCCCACAACTAATTGTATTGCCTGCTCGTTTGACATGCCCACTTCTTAATGTATTAATTCAATCCACCAATGGTGTAGCACTGTGCGGGGCGGTTTGTAGCTGAACATATCCAGGGAATTGTGCAAGAAAGCACTGCTGTGCTAACCATGCCAGTTTTAAATACCCACACTACTTATGTCTGTATGAACTCTATACACTTATCATTAATTAAGTAGAAGTCAAACTTCCCACCTCCTCCTCCTCCCACTTGTACTTTTTTTATTTTGCATAGTCCATCTGTTACCCGAGGACTAGTGTAGGTTGTGTATCGAATAGGGTGGCACACCTTCCCTATATTTTATTAAAGCTAATTATGTTTAAATAGAATCTCAATAGAAATAGTCGTAATATACATACACTCAGAGCTTCTGGTTGAGTCCTATAGTGTGTTGCCGGGGGGAGGAGGGGCGGTATTACTTAGTTGGTTAACATTTAGTGCAGATCACTAGAACTAGTGGAATTGGAAAGACAGAGTAGCTGTGAATTCAGAGGGGGGGGGGGATTTTTTGTTCATTATTTGTCAATGAGAGGAGCTGTGAGAGAGCGAGTGAGGGGAAAAAAGATGGAGAAGTGGTAAAGTTTGTACCACTTTTTTTTTTTAAGCATTAGATGATGAAGTGTTCAAGTATCCCGCCATCAAGTATTTGTATGATAATGTTTATCTTGCAAGCATCTCCAGCAGGCCTTGGAGTCCATCTCACTCCATCCTGGCCTATCCTGCAATGCTTGCTACATGATACATAGCCACAGGGCACTGGCAAGTTTGATTCTATGGATACCTCAACTCATTGCCATAGGAGTAGACCACGCCCACAACTAATTGTATTGTCTGCTCACTATATATCAGCTGTATTTAAAAAAATTCTTACTAGGTTTGTTGCACTGAGTGGTGGGTTATTTTACGATACACAATTTTTTTGTTCAAAAGGTCAAAAATTGAAACCCAAGAGTTTTTCAAGCAGAATTGTTTTTAGAGACATTGTGTTTACTTAGCCACACCCATATGGATCGGTGTTTAATCGCACGCATGATTTTATAATCTTGCTATTCATAGAATTCAGAAGTGCTAGATCAACTTTCAAAATTTCTGGAAAGGGGGGGGGGGGTCCTTTTAAATATAAGAATGTAGTTCTGAGTGGTTTTCACTAATGTTATTGATGTAAAATTAACATAATTGTCTAATATGACAATGTACAATGTAGCTATGTATAAAGTAAAACTGTTATCACTTAGTGGTGAGGATGTCGATGAGGTAACTGCCGAACACTAGAATTCCTCCAGATACGATGGTGTTCAGTCGATCTGGTGCGTCTTCAATGGCATTGTTGATGGGGATCAAGAAGTACAAGATAGCTGCATATGCTATGAACAGCACTAATAGAATTGACAGTGAAGCATACAAAATGCTGTATCCCAATATCTTCAGAAATGCTTTCTTTTCTAGCGCGGAAAAACAGTTACAGCAGAGTTTTGCGTCTTTTTTTGTGTTTTCTTCAGCATCTTTGTCAGTGCAGTCCAAGACCATATGTAATAGTAATTTAAACATGAGAACTAGCACTATTATTGTTCCGATATAGAACAGTCCCACTCTAGTGGCGTGTTTTTCATTAATCCTATCACAATGTGAGTGAAATGAATGGAGAGATTTGAAAGAAGGAACAGTGGAGACATTATACAAATCAACAGCCATCCGTCTTTGGTAAGTTTTTTTTTACAGTAAGAAGCAATTGTTAATGAGGAGATTATTATGATTATGTGAAAAAAGACCAGAACTACATCGAAAGCCAGGATTATGTTAGTTATTTCAAACAGAGGTTGCAAATTACTCCTAGAGCTCGTAAAAATTTCTTTTATTTCAAAATTCTCTTCTTGGTTTAAGAACTTGTTTCTGATAGCCTGTCCAAGTACAGCCATTATAAGTACGTATATTGTACTTATAGTAGACAGTGTGAAGACCATATTTAACGTCAGTGCAGTTTTCAGGAAGGTGTTTTGGTTAGTCTTGTCTAATTTGGTTACGTCCTTCATTATGTTTCCAATGTAAGAGGTTCCTTATGTTCATGACCGAAGAGATATACTGAAGCACATATTTCAAGTGCTATAACATATCAGATACACTACAGGTGTAGAGGCCAGGTATCTGGGGAAATGTTTACCATTACCACTGACAAATTTTGTGATGGTGTCGATGGATTCTGCCTTGGCCTGGTAGTCCGTGCTAATGGATGGATAGATGCTTCGACTGGCAGCCAGCAGTTGCAACTAATTCAAAACAACAACTGAACATTGGTAACAGGAAAATATATTTTTTATCCCTTGAAATTTTGTCACTTAAATAAACCAATAAAACGTGCATACAGTACCTCAGGTGCAAGCCTACGTTGCCAATTTATTTGCCAAATTATGTTATCGGGAATGATTCTATTTATTGCGCATTGAATATATTAACATTATTGCAATGGTGATGCAGTTTAGCTTTGTTAAACACTAGCATTAACTACAGGGGGAAAAAGCAACTAAACTTTCATATTGCACAAGTCCTTGAGATACACAGTGAATGCTTGAGGTTCAAAGATGTATCTCATTTAGTTGCAGTGAATATTGGATAATTACTGTAGTTTTCCTAATTAAATGAAATGCTATCAAGGCATTTATTATACTTACTCTTTGTGTAAGCAGTTGCATGAAGTCAATGCTTGCATTCATGCAGCTCAATGGAAGAGTTAATTCTAACCTTCTGGTTCGAGAAGACGGCTCGGCAAAGAACAGTGATGTGAATTGTAGCACAGCGGGAGGCTGGTAGAGGTAGTAAGAAGATCGCGACCAAAACCATGTGTTCTTGGTATCTATAACTTCTCCATTCTCATTTTTGAAGTGGTATTTCACGATGACGTAGATGGGGTGTTCTTTGTTCGGTGGAAAGAATGCTCTTTGGAGGTTGTATTGGTTTTCACTGGATCTGACAGTTTCGTAGACCAGCAGGTTAAAGCAGGAAGTGCAGCTGGTGTTACTCTCACATAGCTCAGTGAAGACCATGGATAGTGGCTGAGCATTTGAGGATATATCCAAGGATAAGAGAAGCACAATTGCAGCAATAAGTACAGCCATTGCTGAAGGTTTGCAAGCTCCCAAACAACAGAACAGCAGTTATCACCCCTTGTACTTGACAATAGTTTGAGTTGTTTGTCGCTAGAATTTGTCATTCTGGGAATATGAAGGGATAAATATAGTTAATGATCACATTTATCAGATGGTAGATAAAATTAATGTCTGTGAATTTTTCAGTCTTATAAATGTGCCCCATAAAGTAAAGGAGATTTATTTATGTGTTATGTATTCATGTTCCTGAAAATTATCGGTTTTTGTTTGTTTGACGTTTCTTTCAGTAGTAGTAAACACTTAACGTTGTTCTCTATTCATGGCTAAAACGGGTCAGATTCTCCCCATTAATAGAGCTTGTGTTTATCCATTGGGTTGCTGTGATACTTGAAAGTGCCTAATCTGTGTCAGTGCTGGTTAGCATGAAGAGCTCACGATTTTGTCTGTAGTGTTTTATTTGGTGCAAAATCTGCACAGTCTGACCTTTAACTAGCTCAATACTGCACTATATTGATCCATTGCCTGTATTTTTATTCTTCTTGTTGATATTGTGGGTTGCTGCATTTCTTTGCAGTTTCTGAGTGCACTTAGTAATGCACTTTGTCACACGTTAATCCCCCACTCCATGTACTTTTTTTAAACAATTCCAGAAGCGTGCTTAATTGGATGAGTGTAGTTCTGAATCTTTTTGACCCTATACTGGATTTTTTGCAAGAAGCGGGCAACTGTTTTGGGTTAGACTATCACTTGAAGTTAAAAAAAATAAATAAATTATCCAAGTCTCTTTACGCCTCATGAAATTCCTCCTTTCGTTACGCAAATTATAAACCAGCCTCTTTTGTGTGTAATGCCCAGATCACTGGAGCGTCATCGACGGCCAAGACTGTGTCTGTGATTGTGAGAGGCTCCAACAAGCTAGTCCTGGAGGAAGCTGACCGCTCCATTCACGACGCCCTGTGCGTGATACGCTGCCTGGTCAAAAACAGGTAAAAAGAAAATTCCCTAATAGTAACAAGTGACTTTATTTACTAGCAAGAGGAAAATAGAGGTTAGTGTGGAATTAGTGCGGAAGAGGGAAATTGGTTGAATGTATTCATGTGGAATTTGAAAGGGGATCCCCCATCTGCATGTATAGACTGGGGAGGAATTGAAAGGAATGTATGCAATAATGTAGTACTATAGTGGAGAATCTTATCATGCCAGTGTAGTGGTTTTTGGCACCAGAGGTCTGTCGGATCGTATTGCGGTGGGTCAGGTGCAAGTATATCCAGCAGGTCCCGAAGCCATCGTTCCACTTCTTGGGCCTTTCCTGAAACTTGCAATATTGATATGTTCTGGAAGACCTGTTAAAACCCTGTGGCTGTCCAATTAAGTGGACTGCTTCAGAAGTCTTCCAAATGCCTTACACATGTGCAGTATGAAATCAAATTGATTTAGGATTCTCAATAATTTGGTTTCAGTATGTGAACGAGTAGAACTTATTAAGATGTGTGCATCACCTCCAATGGTGGGTGAAAGCAGCTGAAAAAGGGAGTTAGTGTTTAAATTTGCACACAGAAGAATTTTTCTTACCAATAGTGGCAGATGCACAAACAAATGATATGTGTATCATGATTGTCTTTAGCTACGAAGGAAATTTATTTATTTATTTTTGACTGTTCTTGGGGTATTGTTTTGCATTTATATTTGCTGAATCTTTTTCATTGTAATTGCTAAGGTATTCAGTGTCTGTATTCTTGTGTGTGCAGAGCTTTGATTGCAGGAGGCGGGGCTCCAGAGACGGAGGTAGCTGTGAGGGTAATGGAGCACTCCCATACCCTGAGGGGCATGGAGGCATACTGCTTCAGGGCTTATGCGGAGGCCATGGAAGTGATCCCGTCCACGCTGGCCGAGAATGCCGGTCTCAACCCCATCTATGTGGTGACTGAGCTTCGCAAGAGGCACGCTAACGGAGAGAAGACTGCAGGCATCAATGTCAGGAAGGCAAGTTCACTGGCATGGCAGGGCAGACATTTGTTTTATGGATTTCATTGTTGGGTTCAATTATTTATTTCATTTATTACTCTTCCATATTTTTAGGAGGGGGAAGGAAATGAACAAAGTTACCATACAGATATTTTTTGTATGCACGTCAAAGGTTCCTTCCCCAGTCATTTCACTTTATTCTTTATCAGGTCTTTTCTGTGTAGTTAATCTACATGTGTGTGAAGTGTGAAGTTTTTGCTTGTCCTATTGACATCTACTGCACTGCAGGGCACTATTACAGACATCCTTGAGGAGAACGTGGTCCAGCCACTTCTGGTCTCTGCGTCTGCCATCAGACTGGCCACAGAGACAGTGCGGAGCATCATGAAGATTGATGACATAGTGAGTTCTAGCAAGGCCACTATTGATGCAGTGTATACATGTTCTGCTTTATATAGGTCAATGCTAAATGAGAGCTTGCTGGTGTGGACTCCGCCCCTTCTTGTCCCATCCCATACAACTAGTTGTTTGATCATATGTAGGCATTTATCATAGATCGATTCATTCATTCTAGTACTTCTATGAACTTGCATGCGTTCGTAATTTATTTTCTGTTTCAGAATTTTAAAAAGTTTTATTAATATAAAATTAGCCAAGATTATTTCATTTCCATTTAGTCCAGTCACTGCTCCACCTTGCAGAGTTCTCCTCCTCATCCACAGCTTCGTACCAGTCTGGTTGCTTGGACTGTGGATGTAGTCTGTAGCTACATTCAGTGGACATAATACATTCAGTGGACATAATACATTCATAAACAATGTGGGGTTAGAGTAACTGAATTTATCTTCTGTGATCTTAATTGTGCAATATATGAAGTATGAAATGTGCATTGGGTGATAATGAACTATTTGTATGACCTCCAGTGGTGTCTACCAGTGTTGTTTTAGTTAACTAAAACCAACCCCCCTTGGTTTTGGTGAAATTTCACTTTTGGTAAGAAAACTAAGCTGTACAGAAGATGGAAAAAAACAACTAAGTATTTTAGAAGACAGTAAATTTGACAATTTAAACTACCAGTTGAGTGGATGACTAAAACTAAGCAATTTTTATTGCAAACAATTCTCCTTGAATTGTCACTATTAAATGAAAGATAAATTGTCATCAAGTATTATTCTCTAAACTACATTATATCTTAAGATTTCGTAGAAATATTCTATTTTTGAACTAAAACGAAGTCAATTGATAGTTAACTCTACATGATATTGAAGAAAAACTAAATAAATCTTCAGTGAGAATCCGGAGGAAAAACTAAACATTCCAGATCTTTTTTAAGAAAGTCTGGAATCTCTAAACCAAAACAGCACCGGTGTCAACAACTTGTGGTATGGTACAAAATTGACTATTCAATAGAACAAGGAGGAGCCTACTTGTAATTTCTCAAAAGTTTTCCATCTAGCCTATAATTAGCTACAGGTAGCCTTCACAGCAGGATTAGAGGTTCTTGCCACACCATTAGAATGTAATACTTCCACCAGGACAATTTCCAATACCAACCTATTGCCAGGAACATTATCCATCAAAACCTCTTCCCAATTAGTTCCCCAGGAAATGCAGTCCAACAGAATAAAGCATTAAACTCAGGCACAATTCAGCAACCACTATGGCCACATTCAGGATGTGGGAACATCGGACAATGGGGGGGGGGGGGGGGGTGAGTTGCTATGCTGCCAGCCCACAGCTTTATTGTGTGCGCGAATAGATAAGGTTTCTAGTAACTATAGAAAGACGTGGGCGTAAGAATCAAACCGGCACTGACGTGCACCCTGCCTCCTCAAGTTGTGAGCCATGCGAGTGTCTGGAGAGTGATGTCAGGATCTGTGATGTCACAGGCTGACAGTGATACACTCACCATCTATGCAATCACTGAAGCTCTGCTATCATTACTTCCACCACACTTCCCATGTTGTCATGTGTACATCACATGGGAAGTGAGAAAAATGACGCACACTGACATGTTCTTTTCAATAGCCAACAATAATACCCTATAAGTGGTTAAGGCTTGCTGACACTACACACCAAGAGAGGGGGGGGGGGGGGGGGGGGGGATTTTCCCACCTAAAGTGAAGTCCCTTCCTCCATCCAAAGAAGAATTGCAACAAAAAAGCATTGCAGTAACATTAAAACATGATCCAGCGATTATTCTGTTTGTTTTTAAACCTTCAATGGCAATTCTTTAGTCATGTCAAGTTCTGTTCTGTTTTCTGATTTCGTAATCTAAATTTTTAAAAAATCTCTCACCTGTAGCCATACCAAATTGAAAGCACAATATCACTTTGTTAGAATGTTTTTAAAAAAAAGGAAAAAAAAAGCTCCACTAAAGATGGCAGAACTTTTCAGTTCTTCTATAAGACCTTTGGGGTACATTCTCCAGTGACTGACTCCGTAACTTTTATATTTCTTCAAGATATATTTTTGAAAATACTCCACTCTCCTAAAAAAATCCTGTATGAAACCCTGATAATAACAACAACAACAATAATAATATTTCACTTCAGCAGTGTTGCAGCTGGGGTGGGCAGCATAGGCCCTTAACTCTTTTTGTTTATTTGTTTTGTCTTTTATTATTATTGTTGTTCTTAATTTATTTATTGATCATTATAAGACAATTATTATTGGCGTGTTTTGCTTATATCATTATGTTACAAGCTATATATAGTCCATGCATGTAACGTTTTCATATAAAAACTAGTGATGTGCTACAGCACAAATGGCGAGCGAGCTGGTCTGACTGAAATTCAAATTTGAATGCTAGCGGTTATAATACTTCTTTGTTAGTAGAATGTTTTTGTTTAATTTATTGTGCTATCCTTTAGCAACACACAACACTTGTACACACATATATACACTTGATCACTGATTATACCAGCAGACTTGTTCTGACTTGACTATTGGGCAATTTATTTTCCAGGGGTAAGCAATCCATTTTCGAGATGGGTAAGGATCACTAAACCAAAGGATTATGCTTATCTAGCCGCCTTTCCAAAGTACACTCCGTTGAACATGTTCTATTGGACCCGAGCTCTAGTTGATAAAGCATTCTCTTAGTGACTTGACTATTGGAAACAGATTTTCAAGTAAGAACAAATCTAATAATAGCAAATTATTCTCATTTTTAACAACCAATAAATTGTTACCCGACGTTAATAATTTATTGGCTGTTAAAAAGAGAAAAATTTGCTATTACGTGTATTATAATTATTTCAGCCGAGAATGACTGAATCATTGTATACGAAAGGTGTATAGCTAGGACAAACAGCGCATTAACCGAGGTAACTTACCACCCGTCAATAATAGAAAAGAAAATGAACTCCACTAAATTTGTAAGACCTAACAGTGAACATTTGTCCACGTCTCCGTAGGTCTTTGTCTTTATTTTTCTGAATTTGTATTTCAAAGTCTTTTCTCCATAATTTCTTGCGCCTGCGCTAATGTTTACGTTTTTAATTAGCCTTCGGGAGTGGATATGCATTGACCTCCATATATATATATATATAATAATAATAATACAGTGGAACGTCTCCTAACGGACATTCCATATAACTGACATCTCTCTG